>Ga0123352_10011942_pt1 | contig 13708 bp, 7 predicted proteins | sample TergutLab28metaG_FD_89700 | JGI IMG/M metagenome (GOLD analysis project Ga0123352, IMG submission 89700) | Labiotermes labralis P1 segment gut microbial communities from Petit-Saut dam, French Guiana - Lab288 P1 | ecosystem: Host-associated > Arthropoda: Insects > Digestive system > Gut ...
TAGAGGTATAGCTCTACTCTTCCATGACCGCGGCACTAGAAGGGGGTGAGTGGTCAGCAGCACGCCCCGGCCGCACTTTACTCCCGGGAAAGACCCGGTACCCATTTTACAGGAGGCTGGGTGTGCCCCAGGGCCGGTCTGGACGGGCGGAAAATCTCGTCCGCACCGATATTCGATCCCGGACCGTCCAGCCCGTAGCTCAGTCGCTATACCGACTGAGCTACCCGGCCCACACTAAATAGTAAATACGAGCAGTAATACGTAAAAGTTGAGATTTTTACAGCGTTTGAAGTCTGTGTGTGTGGCTACTCCTCTGTCAGACCACACGGTAACTTACATCGGAGGACCATAGTGTGAGAAAGCGCCATTTTCTACAAAGAGCACAACTGCAGTACGAATCTGACTACCATTTTAAAAGAATTATGAATAATACAAACCGACTCAACTTTTTCTGCCTATAAAATGTTCATTTTAGCGAATTAGGTGCATTTTTATAAGCAACCCAATTCTACGAATTTATAACACTTGGCAAAATAATGTGCATTTGGAGTTTGTCTGTATGTGCTGAGTTGTATTGTTTCGAAACATATTTGTAATACATTTTTTCCCTAAGAGATTAGTTGTATCAATAAATGAGCGCAGTTTCAATGAGACACAGAACTGTAAAAGGGGAGAAAAACTGTAAAGTATAGTACTTCATTGGGTTACATAACTCTACTCTTATTGCTCCGGTACACATTTCCAGATATGGAATTCTATGTATGTGGCAGGCTCTCATGCGTCAATATTGGGCGATATTGTTCCACAACTTTGAGGTTTCCATAGAGGTGAATATGCAGACTGTGGTCATAATTAATGACGGTGTGTGGTCTGTTGGCTAATTACACCTGGGGATATGTTACCGTAGCTCGGAATACTGTGGTGAAGACACTGTGTATTTACAGGTCCCGGAAGTTAAAGGTATTATGTTAAACAAATCGTCGTTTGTTAATCAAAGTTTTTATAAGGGAGTGACGAAGTTTCGGGTGAATCTTCCGCCTCCTCTCTTTTACCTTGAAGAATGAAGCAGCAGTCTCATACCAAAGGTCTGTTGTAAATAATGTGACATCAAGAAGACAGTGATCAGGGACAGTGTCGCAGTTCTCACAGTTTTATGTATATTGGTGCCCATCGTTTTCCTTTTGTGATATAACACCTACGAAAGGCCGGTCCCAGTGGCAGCGTGGTGTAAGGCGTAGGTCTGCGATCGCTCATCTGCTCAGATCGTGGGTTCGAATCCCACCGAGGTCATGGCTGTCTGTCTGTTGTAAGTGTTGTGTGTTGTTAGGTAGAGGTCTCTGCTAGGAGCTGACCACTCGTCCAGAGGAATTCTACCGAATGTGGTGCGTCGTTGTGTGTGATCTAGAAACTTCAAGAATGAGGAGACCGTGGTCCGCGTTTGGCCGCAGCGCAGCAGGAAAAAAAACCCCATGAAATACACTTGTTAAATTTCATCAAAATGGTATACGTTCAGAACCTGGGTTTGAAACCTGGACAGAGGTCAGATTCTCCGATTCAGATAAACTCCATTGCTTAACAACTGATATTAAAACTGATGCGTATTTCATCAGTAGTTTTCGTCTCTGTAAACATTGTTTGAAAAGCATGGAAAGTGGAATTACAGAACTGTAAAGAGGACTCGAGATATGCCTGCAATAACACGAAGTTTAGTTTGCAGATAAATGTATTCTGTCGTATGATTTTTATAAAGAATGACGCATTTGATTCAGAATTGTTCTGCGCAAATAGGTTATGAATATTTCCTCTTTATTACAGAGTGTTCTACTTCAAATATTCTCGATTTTCTCGCTGCATTTCTTCGGGATTTCATTTAGAGGAATGACTTTTTTTCTTTGCTGTTTTTTGAGGTGCAAACTCTGGTACTGTTGGACTGTAAAAACGGAGATGGAAGGATTAAAATTATAAGACGGCAAAACGTATTTTGCCTTCTTGGATTCTTCGGTGCCATTGGACTTATTTCGATATAAACTGGAGATAAAAGGGACCATCAAGGAGTAAACTTGGCAGGTTCAGAGTTTCAGTGCAAACTTTCTTCTGTTCTTTTACAATTTTTCCTTCTTAACTCAATTCAATATGCACGTGTACTTGTTTTCTTCCAGTGTAGCTTGTTCTTTCCTGGTCTTTAAATTATATTCATCAGTATCGAAGATTTATACCCTTGAGGTTAAAAACAACTACCAAGACAAGCAGATTTTCATTCATAATTGCCATTATCATGCATACAGAGAAAAGAAGAGGTTCTTAATCGTTGTTTTATTCTGACAAGATTAATTAGAATTTTTTTGTATATTTCCGAAGGTTTGATTATTATTCTGAGGCAGTTCACTTGAACTTCATTCATCTTCTGACGAAAACAAAAAACTTTAAAAATATTCGGTCCTGGAGACTGGTTCTTTGTCCACCCTCAAGGCAAAGAGCCCTGTTCTTTTGACCCCATTAGATAAAGCTACTAGAATTATAAAGATTAACTTCACCGAATGAGGCCAAGGGAACAGGCTTTACATCTTTTTACATGAGGTCGGCAGGAAAGATTGTGTAAGATTCGTGCCTTTTTTAAAGTTTTATGCTTTAATCAAAGTTCAGTTCAGTTGCCATTGTTTATCGAGACATTACAGTTTTTTACGGCGCAATAGCCCCTAGTGGGCCAATACCTCCGCGTTTTCGGGACCTCATTTACACGTTTAATTACCTACTTTCGGTAGGACTCCTCTGAATAATTGATCAACCCGACGCAGAGACCTCAACCTGGCAACAAACAACACTCACAAGAGACAGAAGCCCATATTCCCGGCAGTATTCGGACCCGCATTCCCAGCAACCGAGCGGCCGCAGACCTCACGGCTACTGTCATATATCATTAGAACTATTTCAGTAAAATTCAGCGTAATTTATTAGATGCAGATCAAATCTATTTTATTTTAGTGTACACGACAATGTAGTGTTAGCACGCTTCTCACTTCACATTTCCATATTAAGATGTGTCTTGCTGTACAGATAAGACTGTTAATTTCAGTGTACATTTAAGTCAATTGAAGCGTATTTAATGGCGTACACAATTTTATGCAAAGGGACTTACGTTGTGGCCTGAGGTAATATTATATAACCAGTTCTTGTAAAACGAAGTTTATTTAGCCACTTCATTCAGTTCAATTAGTCTGAATGGGGCGTGACAGCGGAAGGATAAAAGAAAAGCGTTTCTTGTCTTCGACCTCGCAAGAAGATTACGCACAAGACGACGTTCGCTTCTGCCCCGCGTCTGGACGCCGCCGACGTCTTCCGCTTGGCCTTGCGAAAGAATAAGCGGTGAAGATTGCCCTGGAATTTAATTTCGTGCAATGCAAGTTGAAGATTGCAGAAAGAAGGGAAATAAAAAAGGATGAAGAAGGAAATAAGATATCTGGGGATATGGTAGATGTAGAATTGAGAGTGAAGTTAATTAAAGAGAGAAGATGAGAAGAGAGTGCGATGAAGAGAAATAAGAGTATCTGGGTACTTCAGCTGAAATGAGAACAGGCGTTAAAGGTGGACAAAATGATGACACTGTGGCTTAAAAAGTTAATTACCCTTTACGCTGGAGGCAGTGGACTGTAATAAGACAAAGAGGAATTTATATAAGCGCAGAAGTTTATTTCTTATTACAAGGTAACCTTAAGTCTGCTCCATCGGCTCATCAATAGACGTTCTTTACGAAATTATAAAATTAAAATTAAAACACAGTGCCAACGCCTCTTGGGGCACGCGGGGGCGCAGTTGGTTGAGGCACTGCGCTACAAGCCGGCAGGTCGCGGGTTAGATTCCCGATGATGTCCCTGGAAGTTTTCATTGATATAATCCTTCCGGCCGCACTATGGCCCTGGGGTTGACTGAGCCTCTAACAGAAATGAGTACCAATAATATTTCCTGGGAGTAAGGCGGCCGGTGCATAGGGCTGACAACCTTACCTCCTTCATGTGACGATTGTCTTGAAATCTAGGAACCACCACCTCCTGGAAACCTCAAGGCCTGTCCAGACCTGTAATGGGATTGCTTTTACCAACACATATTTCTTTACGTGCGCGCCTTATCTGTGGCCTTTATGCATGACTTTGTCTTCCAACGCGAGTTCTCTAGAGATTGCGATCTAGTGCTACCAGGTTCAAGTTCCGGATCTTCGCTTTACCTTAAGGTCATTCCGTAGCTAGTTACGTCCGTTTCCTCCTCTCTTCGTTCCTTCTGTCTTTCCTTTAATATGGTGTTGTAGAAGGCAGTTCCTGCTCAAGATGTGACCAATCCAGTCAGCCTTCTTTCTTTTCATTGTATGGAAGGAGATCCTTTCTTCCTTCACTCTGCGTCAGACGTCTTCATTTTTCACACGATCGTTCCAGATACAGACTATCCAGGATAAGTTATAATGTGGTAGCTTTACTATTTGCTTCCTACATCGCAGAACAGCAGCCATTGAAACCACCTTGAGCATCATTTGCTTGTGTTCAATTTCCTACTGACGTCACTGCTGCCGTTTTCAGCGTGATTTGTATTTAACCCACATCTCCTAGGCACCTCTCTTCGTGTGGTTACTAACCTCTTAATTTCTCCGGCTTGGGATACCCTCCTGGTAACAATGTTACCGTCGACTTAGCTCTCAGGGTTACTGGAACTTGCTAATTCCTTCTCCACGTCAAGGTGGAGATAATATTGGAGCGGTCTGCCCAAAAACCCGCCCCCCCCCAATTCTCCTTTACCCGTAGACCTCTGTTGGGCTACCATTTAATAATGCCGACCTTCATGCGTTCTATATGTGCGTATGCCTACCATTAATCTTACCAGAGGGTGTGAATGCTGTCGCTTCAAAAAAATTTCTGTTACGTGAAAATAATCTGGTATTCTCTAAGTGCCGTATTAAATATTCTGTGGACAAGAATTTATACTTGCGGTAAGAATTAAATACACACAAATTGACATTATGTGTATATGAATGTAGCTGTATGAATAGTATGGTAAATGGTAAAGTGCACCCTGCTACAGGCAGTGAGGCTCTGTACAGGCCGTACGGCCCATAGGGGGAGTAGAAGTATAGCTCTACTCTTTCTTGGCCACAGTACTAGAAGAGAGTGAGGGGTCAGCGTCACGCCCCGGCCACTCTTTACCCCTGGGAAATACCCAGTACCCATTGTACAGGACGCTGGGTGGGCCCCAGTGTCGGTCTGGACATATGCAGAAAGCTCGCCCCCACCGGGATTGGATCGCCGGACCTTCCAGCCCGTTGCCAGTCGCTATACCGAAAACGCTACCCGGCCTACAAGAATTGTATGAATACTCGTTAAAGTAAGGAGTATTCATGCAAATTGTTATGGTTTAATGTAAGTTACATGAATGCTGACGAAATAGTTTACCAACAGCTGTTACTTTACGAATTCGGAACTTTGTAATGTGTATGGAAATTAGTATGTACAAAGAAGTCTCAAAAATAAGTTAACTAAACCTTTGGTGCGGGTAACTTAATACTGAGGTCGATGTACCCAGCAGACGGTATGTTACACACCAGGCCCCCACGCAGTGACCACAGAGAATTAAAATTCTGTCCTCCATGGCGCACTCGACAAATTTTCAAAAAATATTTAAGTACCCAATTTCCTGAAAACCCGGTAAGTGGGAGCCGAGTTGTTCTATGTGGATGGAGGGTCAGACATAACGAAGCTAATAGTTGCTTCTCGAAATTTTGTGGACGCGCAAAAAACCACGTGTCCCTACTGGTACTCATAAAGCCAGTATTCCTACTGCATATATTTCTGGTTCTGCGTGTTTGCTAGTATTACCACGTATTGTTGTTGGTCAGTTAGTGTAATTATTGTTTTTTTCGCTTTATTTCTCTGAATAACTTAATAGTTATGTTTGGATGTATTGTACCAATTAACGTATCATTTAAGCCAAGTACAATGGTCAGCATTGTCGCTCTTTAATAGTGGTTAACTTATGGTAGCATTTATGTTCTAGGAATCTAAAAAAACTAATATATTTTTTTTACTGCAATTGGGTTGTTACCCATGGCAGTGGTTATTTTACATGTAAACAAAACATGAAATTGGTTACTACTAGATTTAAGTTGGGAGGGCTACATGAGAAGCATGTAGTGGCAACTTGGAATCTTGGGAACCATCTCAGTATTTGCTTTTAGGCACAAGGAAGCCAAGAAAAACGTGTGTCGAGATGGCCGGGCGCAGTACCTTCCGAGTACTGACTTCTAGTCAGCAGTCCAGCATCTAAAATAAAAAATAAACCAGCAATACACACACAGTACAACAAATACACATAAGATAACTAAAACAATACACACGGCCAACCAACAACAATTACACACAAGACAAAACTAACAAAATTACACACGAGAAAAATTAGAATTTTACAACATGTACCAAAGGTAAAAACACCCAAGCAAGAGAGTACTGTGTACAGTTTCTTGTAATTGTTTATTAATATAATCTATATTAATATTCATATAATATAATTTATTATATGAATATTTAAGTTATTAACCTACCCCCGTTGTTTCTGTTAATCAGTGTGGATGGAACACACAACTTGTAACAACTGAATGACACTTAAGCGATCTGTTATGTTATACACCCAACAATTACGAACTTCGCATACCGTTACGTTGGAATAGCTGAACGCATATGCCCTTGTATACAGCAAAACAAGCAATAGATTTCATTAAACTTCACCGCCGGTACAGGTTGTGCCAAAGCAAGAAACACTGTATACGTACGTCCAACATAACTGTATGTGTGAAAATTTGTACAATACATGATAAAGAAACGCTCGGTGTAATGATAACCAAGACTGTGACAGACAGCGTCAATTACGTGAACCACGTCAATTGCACTAAACTGTACCTTACGGTGACGAAATCTCTTTTATCCAAAATTCAACAATAATTACGTTTTAAATGTTAACCTATTTTAAAAGCTATTGAACATTTTATTATTCCTTCATAGGGAATAATAGTCTAAAATTTTATGTATTTCAGTATATTTACTGTGAATGGAGAGTCTGCGCCTCGATATACTAGCCATTTGTGTTTATGCAAAAAGTAACTGATGGTGGCCAAAAATAGCTGAAACATATAGTACTGGAGGACAATTGAATGTATATTGGTCTAAGAGTTGTTTTCGCAACGAGAGTAAATGTAGACTTTGATTTATTAGATAGTCAATAAATTAACCGCATTGTATGGAACCGGAAGTTTCATTACCAAGTTGACAGGAACCCGGCACTTTTCCCTATTGTGAAACAAAATAATACAGTCCACGCCTTCACTTCCTATTTCTATAAAATCTGTTTTAATATTATCTGTCTTATACGCCTGGATCGCCCAGGCATATTCTTTCCTTTAAGTTATGCCACAAAGAAACCATTCTACAAACAATGTAATCAATAAGGTACAATTTACAGGTACGTAACCTATTTATTTAAACATCCCAACCATATTTATCTCAGTAATTAAACCAACTTGATGCACAAAATTTTTGTTTCACAATAAGTTTATTTCATGCCTCTACATGTTTCGAGCACATGTGCTCATCATCAGGAGGTCAAAATTGCATTAGTGTGATGATACCAGATGATACCAGAGGTTATATATGCAATTTTGACCTCCTGATGATAAGCATATTTGCTCGAAACATGTAGAGGCATGAAATAAACTTATTGTAAAACAAAAATTTTGTACGTCAAGTTGGTTAATTACTGAGATAAATATACTGAGATGCACGGTCAGCAAAACGTCAAAAAAAAAATCCCAACCATATTTTATCCTATTGACCATATTTAGGGACACCATCTAATACAAGAAAAAAATGGTACTAAACGGTACGCCAGAAAATGGCCGATGGTCCAAAACACACGGGTATGTGAGTAAAGTGTACTTAGTTTGGTATATTGTGAGATTAAATTGCAGTACAGTACACGGCAGTTGTGAGTTACAAAGCCGTCTTCCTAACCATTACGTTTCACATCCCTTACCTTCGTATCAACTGTGGTGATGGTGGCAAACGGTTCCTCTAAAACGTCAGTACACGTGTATCAGTCCACGTGGTATCACATCCCAGATAGCAACAGTCTTGATACTGGCTGCTGTAATAACCTGAAATCTCACTCACAAACGTAAAACTGTCAATAAAGTGGAAGAAGACGTACATAAGTTCTGAACATTAGAAGAGAGGATTTCCTACAGATATTGCTTAGGTTTCCTGAGGGATATATGTCGGAAGGCTTGTAAGTAGCAGGATAGCGCAAATTGACTTGTGAGACTCTAAGCTCTCCTCGAAACATCCTTTCTTCTCAGAAAAAAGTTTGATGAGCAGGATGGATATTCTGATCACGTGTGAAGATAATGCTGATGAAGTAGAAGCATCGAGTGACGATAATAATTATAAACAGGAAATCGATAAAGATGATAATTATGAATACAAATGAGGCACTGAAAATGAAGGTGGGGGGGAATATGATGATAAAATTGATGTTTTAGATGAAGCTGATGGTGGCAAGAAGAAAATACATAACGTTATCATTATAGTGATTAAATTCCTGTCCATAAGGCGTCGTGTTTGAATACGGAATTGTTTGATAAGTTGTGTGCTATGTTGATCGTGGAGTTGATGTACCCTAATTTAACGAATACTTCATTGTGAAGTTTATATCTCCATGTTCTTTTAAAAAGACTCAATTCTTTGTGGTTTTCAAGAGAGTGTAGCCATTTTTATTCACTTCCGTGTATCGGGATGCGGTCTCTGTGTAGTAATAGAGATCTGTTCCGACAGCTAACAGATTGCAGATGCTTCGAAGTCTAACTGCCGTCTGTAAGGATAACAGATGACCTTCTCTCTCACTGACTCCTACCTTGGAGGGTGGACGAAATGAAGAGCGAGAGGCGTTTTGTGCATCAATCTAGATATAACTGCCGTCTTCTAGAGCCACTGTCTGGCTTCACAACGCAAGGAAAACAAAGATACTGTGTCGGTTCGCAGAACCTGCACATTTAAAGATTTATGTGTCTCAGTTATTTGGACTGTGTGTGCATGGTCAGTTAGTGGCATTGTTTATTATGATGCTGTCCTTGTAAGCCTATATAAAAACCCAACACTTGCTCGTCTCTTATATATATATATATAATTCGGACCACCTGTCGTCGCAGATAATAATGCTTATGATTGTAAGTAGTTATGCATAGTGCATGGCCTTGGAAGGTACGCTGAAGTCGGTATTGTAGTTTCCAAGTCTCTTGAGAAATATTGGTGCCATGCTTTTAGATATCACACCACAAACTGCATATTTTGGTCTTTCATGTTTATTACATTAATATGTGTAAGTGTCTTAAAGTGATTTATTTAATGCAGGATGTACACGTGAAATTAAATGCAGAATTTCCATTGAAAAAAGCAGCAGTCAACAAGATGAAGCCTATTTTCAGCAGAAAATTGAAATAACCTTTAAGGAAGAATCTAGGAAACAGCTGCATTTGGAGCATAGCTTTGTATAGCGCTGAAACTTTGACATTTCGGAAAGTAGATCAGAAATACCTGAAAATGTCTGAAATACGGTGCTGGAAAAGGATGGAGAAGATCAGTTGGACTGATCGTTTGAGAATGGAAGAAGGGGCCTATTAGAAAAAAGTCAAGGAGGAGAGGAATATCCCACAAACTTTAAAAAGAAAGTAGGGTAACTGGATTGGCCACGTCTTTTGTAGGAGCTGCCTTATGAATCACGTTATTGAAGGAAAGATAAAGTGAATATTATAAGCGACTGGAAGACGAAGAAGAAGACGTAAGCAGTTACTAGGTGACCTTAAGGAAAAGAGAGGATACTAGAAATTTAAAGAGGAAACACTAGATTGCAATCCCTGGAGAACTAGCTGTGGACCTATAGACCTGTCATAAGACAGTCAAAAGAATGAATGAATATCAGGATGTCCGCACGTCATATGATTCTACAGAATCGATGGTAGTGTGTGAGCATTAGCAGAGAGACACGAATGGGGGAAACTGAATGACAGGGAGGAAAGCTGTCCCTGTAAGAACAGTGCAAGTTTAACTCTGACTTTTAAGATTCACCGTTATCATTATCTTCGTACGAAGTCGCTGTCTGGTGTGTGTGTGTGTGTGTGTGGCGCGTTTGTATGTATGTGTATGTATGTATGTGTGTGTGTATGTGTGCGTGTGTGTGTGTGTGTGTGGCGCGTTTCGTTCTGTCTGTCAATAGTTGTACTCTGTAAGATTAAACACATTGAAACAAGTGCAGTGTGAACAACTGTGCTCTTTATAATTATTATAATTATAAAAACTATGCTCTTTGTGTTCGCAACAATTGTCCTTGAAACTTAAATGGATTTTATGCTAGCCAGGAACCAACTGAAGACTTATTTCACTCAATTCGACATAACATCTTGTAGTGAATTATAGTGGCTTATCATATATCATGTCCACACATCAAAAGGGTAACACACACGTATTCATTGGTCACGTGGGGCTCTTTTCTGGGTCTTGAAGTGGCCCGGGCCTGAAACTGACCATTTACAACCATTTGGTATAGAGGATAGGAAAAAGGGGTTCTGTAACTCCAGTTCCATTATATGCCCTCATGGAATGTCCAGGGACAAATTTACCAATTACGCACCAACACTTGTTTTTTTTGGGGGGGGGAGGGGAGCGCTGCAGGTCAAATTGAATGTAGACCGTCTCACTTGCGAGGTACCTGTGTCACTCACAAGCAGACAGACACGCTCCTGGTAGGACTCCCCTGAGCGAGTGATCGGCCTGTCGCCGAGGCTGCTGCTGACACAACAAACAGAAGAAACGTACATCAATGTCCTCAATGGGATTCGAACCTGCGATTCCAGCAATCAAGCACCTTCAGACCTACACCTTAGACCGCACGGCCAACGGGATCGGTCCCTCATCATTTCTTACACCTTAGAGCAACATAAATCCTACACCTCATAATGAAAACAAGCTGATTCGTAGTTGTAATTTAGATTCACTTGTTAGTTGGTTAATTAATTTTTCTGTCCAGCTTCACACAGCATTGAATTAGAGCATGTCTGTTAATGATGACTGGAAAGAAGGTGATATGTAGATTTTGAGCATTGAGACAGACATCATCACTGTTGTTCCTGTAGTGGTTTCTGATTGGTTCCTTGCAATTATCCCATCTAAGGCATTGACGTTTCTTTTCCACACATGGTTAGGTTTTATTATGCACAATGTTATGTCAATGTGACACCAAATTGTCTCTGTTTCCTGACAGTTGCAATAAAGGTGCGGTGCCTACAGTCTTATAGACCACTGTTTCAGTCTTCCGCTCGTTTCTCATTTCCTCTTTGCTTATCCAGCAGTACACTCCTTTGCTTTTAATTTTCTAAAGATTTGCTATGAGAATAATGAAACAAAACAAAAACAGAATACAAGAGACTGAAACGCAGTGTCACGATAAGCCGTCTACACAGCACTCTAGCCTGAGGGTCTAGACTCTCTTTGGCGTAAACTTGTTGTGTTGTAGTTGTCTGCAGATAATTTATTTCAAGAAACAATTTTTTTTTGGTAGCCTTCAACTGCCAAATACAACTCTTTTGTATTAAGCGCATTTGTAACCTTCCAGAAACGCTGTAAATAATGATAGTACGTCTAGTAGGATGTGGGCCGAGTAGCTCAGTCGGTATAGCGACTGACTACGGGCTGGACGGTCCGGGATCAAATCCCGGTGGGGACGAGATTTTCCGCCCATCCAGACCGGCCATGGGGCCCACCCAGCCTCCTGTAAAATGGGTACAGAGTCTTTGCTGGGGGTAAAGTGCGACCGGGGCGTGACGCTGACCACTCACCCCCTTCTAGTGCCGCGGTCATGTAAGAGTAGAGCTATACCTCTACCCACGCTTAGGGCCACACCGGGCCTGTAACGGGATCACTTTACATTTACGTTTAGTACGACATCATTCGTATGGTGAAACATGTGTTATGGATAAGTTAAAGCTCATAGTGATAAAAATTGTGTACCAATTAATTTATTTTAAACACGCTTGATACTCAGTATAACACATAAACTTCGCTCTCAGTAAAGCGGAATCTTTAAAAAAACTTATATTTGCTCGCCAGTTGACCCTGCATGTAGTCACATAAATGTGGTCCACATAATTACATTTTATATATCTTTAAGAACATATTTAGCGTTATATTGTCTCTAACCGTAAGTTCTTCTTGTAATAAAACCAACAAGATGCACTAATTTCTCAAATTTGTTTTTGGGTTAAAACTCGTCTTGTTTCGGGCAGTATCTTTGCCCATCATCAGCAGTCTAACACTGTACACACAGCAATAGGTATATGTCATACAGGTTATGCTGCCAGCTTGCTACAGCTTGCTAGCGGTCAGCATAACCTGTATGACATATACCTATTGCTGTGTTGACAGTGTTAGACTGCTGATGATGGGCAGAGATACTGTCCGAAACATGTAGAGTTTTATTCCAAAAATAAATTAGAGAAATTAGTGCATCTCATTGGTTTTATTATAAGAATATATCACAATGCACGGTCCACTGAATGTCAAAAACTAACCTAGGTGTTCGTAGTTGTATTTCCCTACTGCATTTTATGAATACACTCTTGTACGTAAAATACATCTCAATCCCTTGTGACTACTATTTGTCCTTACATATCATTCCCTATTGTTGTGCTGATCACACACCTACATATATATTGTTACTCTGTCGCAGCACGTTTAAGCAAGTTTCAACACCCTCACGAAACAGCGTGCCTTATGCAATGTCTCTTATCAAAGTCACTATTAACTACGTCCTCTATTCCAACAGTTGACACTAATGTTTAAATTAGAAAAACAGCTGTCGATGTAGTGATGATAAATCAACTGTAGATGGCACCACAGCCAACTATAAACATAACGTATATTCAACATATCCGTTTAAGTAAAGATATCTGATATAATATTCGTATAAGGAGCCAACCATAGTCATAATGCTTCCGAGAGCCTCTTGACAATTACGGTCATAAATCGACTGGTTGCAGATGTTGGCGTATGTTCAGTATCTCCCAACAGTAATTTAGTTTCCGTTGCTTTAAATGACTATATCGTCAGCTTTTGCTGTAGTTACGAAGTAACTGACACACACACAAATACGCTAAGGTTTCGTCAGCACATCTCATATGTGGTTTCGGCCAAGAATTCAGCAGAACCTATTACGTGAAATGGAGACGCAGGTGTCTGAGCTGTGTTGGCTCTGAAAGGGGTAACCCACGAAGCTCGCTCAAGTTACTGTCAATTAACTGTGAAATCGTTGAAGATAACAGAAGAAAACACTTCGTACATATTCAGCACAATTATCTCATCTCCAACCATGTATAGCTTAGCAGAGATTGTGCTGCGTATTGCAACAAGGAGTTCCTAGCAGAACGAAGACATCTCAGCTTCCTCTTGTTTGGTTTTACTTCATAACACCTTTGTTGGTGTTATTAATTTTATTCTTATAGTCCTGGTATATTTCGACCGCCTCTGTGGTCTAGTGGTCAGAGTTTCTGGCTACAGATACAGAGGTCCCGGGTTCGATCCCCGGCGCTACCAGATTTTCTGAGTAGTAGTGGGTCTGGAACGGGGTCCACTCA
>Ga0123352_10011943_pt1 | contig 13708 bp, 9 predicted proteins | sample TergutLab28metaG_FD_89700 | JGI IMG/M metagenome (GOLD analysis project Ga0123352, IMG submission 89700) | Labiotermes labralis P1 segment gut microbial communities from Petit-Saut dam, French Guiana - Lab288 P1 | ecosystem: Host-associated > Arthropoda: Insects > Digestive system > Gut ...
GATAGTTGAATAAAGAGACACCAATTTGATGTCACTTGCTTTATTATTTCATTATTTACTGCTCAACATGTTTCGGATGTTAATACATCCATCCTCAGGAGCTTGCGACTTATTTGACAAGTTATTTCATGGGTTGTATTGTTCTGGTTCGATGTGTGTTGGTGTTACGTTGTGGTTTGGCTGGGGTGGTGTGCTACCACATCACCCCAGCCAAACCACACCGTAACACCAACACACATCGAACCAGAACAATACAACCCACGAAATAACTTGTCAAATAAGTCGCAAGCTCCTGAGGATGGATGTATTAACATCCGAAACATGCTGAGCAGTAAATAATGAAATAATAAAGCAAGTGACATCAAGTTGGTCTCTCTTTATTCAACTATGAGAATTTCAATTTCAATGCAGTTTTTTTTTCCTTTCTTAAAATGTGTACACATTTTTTTTGCACCCCCTGTATTTTGTGAATGGACAGCTGTATCCTCACAAACAATTATTTAATTCTGGTTTATTTACAAATGTTCTGATTCACTGATGAATCATGTTCACAATTACTTATTAAGCTGCAATTATGGGTTTCATGTCAAATTTATAGTGGCAGTCCAAACTACAGGCCACACAAACGCACAATTTAAAGTATAGAAGCTGTCCAGCAATTGTAAATCAATCACTGTTATGAAGCAAAATTACTGTTAGCAATACATGAACCATTATGCAAGACAGAAATGCAGACATAATACCATCTGTTCTTTGTATTTTTATAAGCATTCTAGTGAAAAGCTGGGAGGTACACTGATATGTATCAATGATATCTGTATACATTTGGCAAGTGTTCGTAACTCATAAAACAATCTGTAATATATCAATATAGGCATGCAATGCACTACATATTCATGCACAATTTTCGTTTGCACAATAACAAAGTGTTTAAAAGGAAAATGTTGATAACATAATTCTGCGAACACTGTGTACATATCAGTTTACAATCATTTTGATGGTAAAATGGGGAAACCAAACAATGATGAAAATCCCAACATACTTCAGATGTGAAGAAGCAGACAAAATCAAGAGATCTCTGAAATTCAAATTTATAGTAATTATAATGTTCACAACAGTCAGAAGATGAAACAGAAAAGAAATTCCTGTACCTTGTAGCATTTCTCAATTAAATACACGGATGTATTAATGATGCTCTATATAGACTTCCTGGCTGTATGCAAATATGGGATTAAACTTATCTATTAGCAATTTGTCATAATTAACCATGAAAGGCCTGCTGTTTGTGAAATTCAGTTTGCAAAATTCTTCACATGTTACTTACAAGAATTAAAATGGACGTTTCATTCTGTTGGAGTTTAGGTATTCTTAGACACACACACACACACACACACAAGTACACATATACGTATAAAAATAAGACATAATCCAGGTTGACTTTTAAGTGTTGTATCCAGCCATATCTTGGCACAGGGCTATCAAATACACTTTCAGGAAACACATACATCAGTTGGCAGTATCACGTGACGACAAACAGGGTTTGTTACAAAATAAAATGTAATAATTAAATATGTGAACCAAGATGCTTGTCATAGATGAAGGTAAAATACAAGTCACTACAGATGGGTATATATAGTGTCCATAAAGCTTGAACTTACAGCAACTTAATGTACATTTCCATGTGTCAATATGCCTTTACTTTATGAACACTCTTGAGTTACTGTTTCTCTCTTGTAAAACCAAGACAAATTTACAGATATCTCACAAAACGTTTAATCATATGACATAAGTCCTTTCATACGATTACAAGAAATGGCTCTTTTTCCAAATCTGCTCCATGAACATTTGCCTTTAAACAAAGTATATACTGATGAGAATACCATCACTACAGAATAATACAGGTTAATGATTTCAGAAGTTACTTGTTCATGGTAGCACAGACTTTTTATCTGCCCACTGATGCACTAACAAAACAAATACAATTTGTTGCTTGTCATCTGTCATTTCCATACCCATAATATTGCTTTGACTCAAGAATCTTGAAACTAGAGCACCGGATTAGTTCCTCAACGCAGATATTCCTACACAAAACTAAAAATATATATATTTATATATATGTATAACACAACGAGAGAGAAAACGATTATTATTTCAATGAAACATTTCTTCCAGTCTTATTTCACTCTCATGGCACTGACACAAAAACACAATAGGCTGCTATTATAAATGAGTTACCCAAGACTGGACAGTTCACAGGTAAGAAGTAAATTAGTTTGCTTCTTATGTTCATCAGGCTTCTGGTCTGACGGAAGTGCATTTATTTCTTGTCGCCCCTTTGGTACACGACAAGTCACTTCATCACACCTGAGGTCAAGGATTCACACTTCCGAGACAAAGCTTCTCAGAAAATGTACTTCAAATTCATCCAGAAATAAAGACCCTGCACTCAACTGCATAATATTTCTGGTGGGCAAACCACAACAGATAAATCAAACGCAGGGCTTCCCACAGGAACGCAGTTTGCCTTACTGTCACATGCTGCCTGCACACATGAACAGCTGAAGGAAGTCTTTTCATCAGCCATTTAAAGTTAGCTCAGATTCAAACCAAGGATCTACAGTGATTTTCCGATATTCACAGCTATGTGTTTAAGAAATTTGATATATGCTCTAAGCCAAATATCATATTCAGATGTCCAAATATTTGCCTTAGTTAACAGCACAGTCTGTCCGCTATATAAACAGGAAAACACTAATGGAAGATTAGCCAAGGTTAAACCAGAAACCCTTCTGACAGATTAGCTGTGATCTGTGCCCTCATTGCTTGCACACTGTTCATTATCTTCTTCTGATGCCCTACAAGGGTGATACCAAGTGCAGTCAGCTCTTTCACTGTAACTCTCACTACGGCATCCATGGATGAGATTCCTGCACGCTCAAAGTTTTCAAGGTAGCGTGCCATTTTAATAGAGTTGAGCCACTCTTCTACTGAATTGAACTGGGTCATATCAGGGGCATCTGGTGCTAGTGGGTTGCCTGTCCTGATAAAAGAAAGACAGTGATATTAGTTTAGTAATAATGATAAATACACAACTGAAAATTTTTATTGTTAATACTTCAGTGGCCTCACCTGCATGTGAGTCGATACTTTGCACTGCAGTAAAAAAGTACAGTGACCCAATACTGAAGCTGAGGAAGAATTTAATCAGCAATTGAGAAACAGTACCTGATTCTTCAATCTCAAACTGCTTACATTTCAGCCACAAGCAAAACATAGCATGAAATCTTTAAAAATACACTGTACCTAATCCAAACCTATTTGCAAAATCTTTAGTTGTCTCAAAGCTGATTACAGTAAGTTGCAACAACATTACCATCCTCAAACATTCACATCTACATATGTCACTGTAAGCACACACAACCATTACTAAGCCTGGAATCTTAAAAGAGGGTAACAGAAGGGTTCCTAACACTTTGTGATGAATATACTGCACCACTAACTTAATAAAATTCATCCTGTTGTGTTTTGTAAATTCAAAACAACATTAAAAGATGACTCTAACACAGCTGTGTCTATTATTCAAATGCTACATGTTTTGGTTAAGGTATATCCTGATGATGGGCAATATACAGGGTATACACAAAAGAACGGTGCAGTTTCAAAAGTTAACAAGAAATTTATTTCTCACCTTACACGGGCACAACGTACACCGTCAGCAGCAGCAACTGTCTAAGTTTCTCATGTGCTAACAGTAGCCCACTTCTCATGCTTACTGCGGGGCCGCGGGGCCAATCTCCAAGATGGCGTCGCAGCAGGAAAAGGCTTTCTGTGTGCTCTGTTTTGAGGTGTCCAGATCTGTGATTACAGTGCAGCGCGAGTTTTGTGCACAGTTTAGAACAGATGCACCTGCCAGGTGCATCTGTTCTGCTCATGCTGCACTGTAATCACAGATCTGGACACCTCAAAACAGAGCACACAGAAAGCCTTTTCCTGCTGCGACGCCATCTTGGAGATTGGCCCCGCAGTAAGCATGAGAAGCGGGCTGCTGGTAGCGTATGAGAAACTTAGACAGTTGCTGCTGCCGACGGTGTACGTTGTGCCCGTGTAAGGTGAGAAATAAATTTCTTGTTAACTTTTGAAACCGCACCATTCTTTTGTGTATACCCTGTATAGACACAGACATGTAGCTCTTGCATAATAAACACAGTTGTGTTAGACTGATTATTTAATGTTGTTTTGAATAACGCACTACCATTATTACTGAAGAAGTCACAACAATGCATGATCTTGAGATAGAAGGTAACACATTTCTCTGTGCCACTCAAAGCTTTGTAATTAGAAGCAGAGTTAGAATTTTACTGGCCAAGCAGTGTCAAGCGTAACAGATAAAGAGATACAAAAATGTAACTGCATAAATCAGTAACATAGTATACTGTATATGGCTACCGATGCCCCCCCCTCACAAGCTGGAATGGACTGGAACACATTCTTCAGCTTCAGTAACGCCTATCGCACACCGTGTTATCCTGAGACATAACATACAAACAAAAACTAGCAGACTGTTGAGGTCAGACACAGTCAATTTTCTATGGACAGATCCAAACAAAAGAAACAGGACATCCCATGCCACATCACATCTTTATTCTCTATCCAGCAACTCTCAAGCACATATTCAACTATGAACCTAAGCATGCAAAGCAAATGCTTGCAGCATTCAACATAGGACAGTCACAAGAAACACAAAACTGTTTATACAGTTACGTCACATTTCTTACGTTTTGTACAATATCATCATCAAAATTATAAAGTTGCTTGCAAGTCATCTAACTGAGAAATTAGTGACATGTTTTTAACACCTTAGTATCTCCACAGCTGAACAGCCAACCAATGTCCATAAACTTGAATTAGTGTAGCTCCACAACACTTCTGATGAATTTATGAGCTACATTTTTTACGATTCTGTCTCATGTGCCAGTAACAAGACATGAATACATGGTTAGGTTACTCTTCACTTATTCCTTTATGGCATTCAAGTTCTCATCCAGCAAATTAATATAAACAGCACAGATCAGAAGATCATGTATTCCAATCCACCCAGATTTGTTTGGACCTACGAAACAATAATTCCTATGCTGAAGTCTTCTTATGGTATCATGCATTATTTGAAGTACACACCTTGTTAGTTCAGGAGAAGGAAAACAAAGCACTCACTGCCACATTTCACGCACAGTCACAAGAGATGCTGTTACTACTTACTCCACATACAGAAAAGTTATCATCAAAATGCATTGCACTGTAACATTTCCTACATTACAAAGAAAACTGAAGAAGCAGGTTGGCTCTCATTTTCATGAAATGTCCATTCATGATTAACATACCATACTACAGGAAGAAAAAATAAATTTTATTTTCAGGTTTTCATGGCAGTTGTTCATCAGCTGCTGGTCTTCTTTTGGGTTTCTACATTGTGTAGAGGCTGGCAGTTCCAGTGGTTTGGAGAAACAGACTCCCTCACCTTCAGGTTGACTGATTCCATCCAATTCTGATGGGTGCTCGAGCATCCCCCTGAACCCCATGTTCTTGTTCCAAAATACTGGAACTTCCTCTCACTACACAGTGCAGAAACCCAAAGCAAGTCTGGCAATAAATAAAAGATAACTTCCTTTCTCTTTTTCATCAGAGTTTAGTTGTAATGCCAGATTTTTTTCCATTACAAGAAAAACTGGGTTTCAAATGAACAGCAAATACCACTCCATTTTGTACTTCCCGTTATTACATGAGAAATACCATATTTACCCGAATGCAAGACAATCTAATCTAAGACAACTCCCCCCTCCCAAGTCTGCCAAGGGAAAAATGTATTTATCCAAATCTAAGATCCCCCCCCCTCCCCCAAAAAATCTGCTAATAAAAAATATTTTATTATTAATTTCATACGCTTAATACAAAAGCATGCCATATTCTATCTGCCCTTACCAATCAGTGTCACTGTCTCCATCTTCACAATCAGTACCTTCATCTCCCTCACACTCACTCCTAACATTCCCACCCTCTTCATTGCCATTCCGCAACATACTACCATCATTGGATATAGAGCACTTCTTACAACCCTTCACAGTCACTTCTGGTGAGATGCGCTACCATGCCATTCTGATACACAATGACTAGATACTACATTTTTATTCCTTGGTTTACAAACTTAATTAAACCCATGAAGAATCACAATTTTCTCCACAGGTGGTGTTAAGAATTTAAATATATGTTTTTTGGATTTTTGTGTCATGTCTGTGGTCTGATTAGCTGAGTTCATGGCTCTTTTTATGGTTTCCAATTTTTAAAAAGCCATTTTCTTGTTACTACCCTTGGACTAGATCTGTTCTCATGTATATATCTTAATAAGTTACTGTTTCTGTGGTGACCAGTGATTGAGAATAACTCAATACAAGTGGTCCACCAGGTTAGGTGCTTACTTGCCTGAAAATGGAATAAGGGTCAGCTTCTGCAACATCATGCTTCTTTAAAAAAAATTAGGCATGGACCAAGTCCCAAAAAGAAGAATGTGTCAATTAACTTCAATTGTGCTCTGTTATTTCTTTTGGATTTCTTGAACCTTGATGCTGGGATCGATAGGCGGTCCCCACATTTTGTTAGGGAATTACCATTCTACACTGCATAATATCTCACAAGAGTGCAGAATGCACATGATTTGCAGGCCTTGGTTTGGCTCCCCACAGTCCTGTTCAGGAGTGATCCAGTTTGTCATGGTCCTGGTGGTGCTTTACATACAAATTTAAGACCTCGCATATTTTAGCGCCAAATTTAAGGAAAAACCTCATCCTGCATTCGAGTAAACATGGTATGTAGTTCTCATGGCAATGAGATCAAGATTTACAGCCATCTGGAACCTGATGCCATGTAGTTTGGCAGAAAGGAACCTCCTGCCTTCAACTTTGGGGTACAAGAATAATGAACTGAGAGAGGACAGAAGGTATACGACAACAAGATCAAATAACCTGCAGTATGAACAAACCACTAGAATGAGTATGTGAAACTGCTTTCCATCACATTAAGAGGCACAATGGTATGTTCATGGAGTAACAAAAATTTGAGCATGCTGTTGTTAGCAAACAGTCAACCTGCTTCAAACTGATCTACATACAGTGTGAGAGTGAAGGGATCACATGTGGGTGTATTCCCTACCTTGCACTCTTTCTTGGAATGCTTTCACCAATGAACCCATCAACCAATCACCAAAGCATATTGATTATTCTACCCCAGGCGGCAGTTGGTTAAACGCGACCCACTGTGGTGTCCGAATGGCTGCGGGTACGTAATAGGGGTTATGGGGTGGTGGGCGACTGCAGTCACAGCCCCAGCAATCAAGCGAGACAGAAACAGAGATGCACCCCCACATTAATTAAACCAACCAAATTAAGCAGTAAATTAAACTAATAATGCAAACCTAGCAACCTTAAGAAAAAAAATTCAACAACATTCAAGCCACATGCTGTGGTTCACCTTGAAACAGGCCCACAGATCTGTGACAACTTGTTCCATGCATCAGAGGTGTACTACATACAAGTACACACTTGCAAAACTGGATATTAAACAGACATGAACCTTCCTCAATTACCTGTTACGGAAAATGTTACACTTACAATGACCAGTCTGAATATGTATATTTTGGTTGGTTATTCTCTGATCTCCCAAACTTTGTATATTTACTTCTGACGAAAATATTGTTGTGCGTTAAAATTTATGAAACCATATTAAAGCATAAAGATTTTAAAATATGATTGCTAATGAAACTGGAGAAAGATATATATACTGAAACATACTAACAGATTTCCAAGCATAGGGGGGGGGAATGTCATAATGTATGCACTAAAACTGAGCAGATTGTTAAAAATATTAGATTTTGAATTCACAATGTTTATTCCACCAGCCACACAAAATTACATACACAAGTACACAATCATACAGTAAGTCTCCAACATGTTTCAGCCTTTTTTGACCATCTTCAGGGAGGTATTCAACACTGAAAAACACAACATTTGCTCATTATGCCACAGATGTGTAGATTTAAAAAAAAAAAAGTTGACTTCTGTATAAAGATTATTAAAAACTACAGTGCAGATTGCATGCAAGTATATTCCTTTATGCAATCTGCAACATACTTCTTAATAATTTCTATATAATTATAAGATCTGTTTTTTAGCTCTACTACTGCAATTGTATGACACAGGTAGTCAATGTTGTGTTTTGCTTTATCAAATACCTCCCTGAAGATGGCCGAAAAATGCTGAAACATGAAGAAGGCTTACTGTATGATTGTATACTTCTGTATCTAGTTTTCATGCAGGTGCTGGAATTAACATTGTGAGATTACATTACAGCATGGGACATGGATAATATTAAAGTAGATTACGACTTTTCGGTCTAAGAGTGCACCCTGTATGTGAGGTGTTAGAACACAACACTCAGCACTTCCCATTTCCTTTTAAATTTTCATTACTTGTTGAATTTATTGGAAGTTAATATAATTCATACATTATTAATTTACCCCTTCGTTAATAGGGATAACCCACAACATACTGAAAATAACTACCAGAATTATAGAAAAGAGTATACAAACAGAGGCACAGTTTTAAAGATCTGAAAGCATTCAGAGAAACAGAGAATAACATTAAATCCTACAACAGTATGCACTATGTCATGTAACTATAAATGAGTCTCGTAACACAACATTTGGTAGGTTTATACTGGTTAATTCAAGTCTTACATACAAAATTACACTAGGATGTCCCTCTGTATGGATCTACAGTGTGGCAACAAGTACTGTTTTGGAGGACAAAAGGCACATGGGCAATGCCACATGTCCTGATTTTAAAGTGTGGCCTCAAAATTTGAAAATGATAAGGAAAAGCAAAAATTTTGATCTAAGGAAAACAAAAAACAAAGAGGGAAAGGGGCACTTATGACAGATTGCCACTGTTGTGAAAAATCGCACATTATGGTTTAGATACTACTGTAACTGCTCCTATACTTTGTGTTCTACTCACTTCTGAAATGTTTTCTGAAAGCACTTAAAATAGCTACTTGGTAACTAACTGCACCACAGAATATATGAGACAACAACCAAAAAGAATTCCCAACAGTTTACAAACAGCAATATTTCTATTTTTTTTATACAACTGGTTAAAACTGCTTATCAATAACAAGCAAAATGCGAATTATTGGACCAGTCTGACTTCTGTGATTTAAAAAACAAGTCTGTTTGGTTTCCTACATTGCATTTTTAATAAAGACAAAATATGAGAAAATAGTGAGCTTTCTTTACATTTTTCCTATTTTTTGTATTTTAATTTTTGCAGCATTTCTTTACACCTCGTCCAAAAAAAAGCTCACAATCAATGTAATATTTGGAAAAATAAAACATCCTCTGCAAACGGCACAGGGGTGGAGCCTATAAAATTAGGGTCCATGACTCTAAATGCTTAAAGATAGCAAATAAAGTTTGAATTTAAACAACTATGTGGACACTCTGTATGCAAGCACTCATCTGTGTCACCATGGTAATCTGAATACGTCCATAAAACTGAGAAACCGATAGTGACATTAACAGGAATTTTACTTGCGTAGCTGCTGTGACAAATTACCGAATGCCTGTGGCTCAAAAGTACGGTTACTCTGTTATTTATATCTCACAAAGAATGCTATGGAAGAATGCACATTTTGGGCACTCAAACAGGTTCTCAGAACAAAACTGGGCCTCAAGGGATGGGACAGGAGGCTTGAGTAAACTGCATGATCAAGAGCAACATAATCTGAATTCCTCACCAAATATTATTAGGGTGATCAAATAAGGATCGTTACATTGACAGGCCATACAGGAGCCATAGGAGAGATGACTCTGAAAATGAAGAGATGTGACGATAATATTAAAATGGACTTTAATGAAATAGCATATGACTCAGGCTAGCTACCAGTGACAGGCCCTTGTGTATATGGTAATGGATCTTGGCATTCTAAAAACATGAGCAATATGTGTATGTGAATGACTAGCAGCTTCTCAAGAAGGATTTTGCTCAATGGAGTTAAAGAACTATGAAATAAACAACTTTTTTTTTTTACGTTAAATGCATTTCGAAGTCCAATCTGAAGAATTAGCTTTTAAAATGTGTGTCTGTACATAGTTCCAAACTGTCCTCCAACACAGTGACCCTCTAGGTGCGAATATCACGGCCAGAAACCAGACAGCTTATTCTCCAAAATACAAAAAGAAAGTTTCATTTCATGTGGGGGGGATGGGGGATTTGATCTTGTAAGGTTTTTCAACTTCACAATCACAGGCCAGACACAAAATGCAGTCAAAGATTATATCTCGGAACACAGCATTTGTGCAACATTTGAGATCAATGGACAAGGGCAAATGCCATTTAATATTAGAGTTTCAAAGAGAAAATGTTTTCCTTCGGAACCCTAAATGCGCTACAATATGTAACGTGATAACATAAATGAGCAATTTATTAAAATATCATTAAAATGTATCTCATAAACAGGAAGCAAAATCTATACCAGTTTCTTTTTTCATGGACAGTATCCAAACATTTAAGAAATACACCAAAACAATGCACAGATCATGTCACAAAATTGTACAGTATGCTAAACAAAAGATGGATCAAAAGATGCTCATTCAGATGTATACACATGAACACTGAACAGTATACAGGATACGTCAATCTGCAATCAAGATTCATCAAGCAACTACTAAACCAAGAAAATAGTTTATACAACTAAAGAAGCCAAAATAAAGTTATCAACTCGTAGTGTCTTCAAAAAATGAAAATGAGCTCCAGCTGAAGACTTGAAAGATTCACGTCTTCTGGGATGTTACACTGTGCCAATGGGCACACAGTTCCTGAACCTCAAGAGTCAAGCAACGACAGCGGAGTGCTTCGCGATAGTTTGACACTGAAATGTAGACCCTGTGATCCTCTGAATGGTCAAAAACTATTTATTAATCAGCAAGTCACATTCCAGAAGACTTGAATTTTTTGCAACATCACTACAAGAACCTTAAACTTACAGCTAAAAACCTGTTATGCTGTCAGTCTACTGCATACAGTTACAACGTAAATGAGCCAATTTCCAAACCCGCCTTACGGATCTGCCGAAATCAGCAGGGATTCAGACACTCACCACTATACCAGTTAACCAGAATGTAATACTGTTACACACTCACATTTGAGGGCAACAGAAAATCTGTTCATTGTTACGTACAGTTAATACAGCACATGTCACACAAATAAGAAATGGAAACTTCGCTTGTTGCATTTCTGCTAACCACTGTAAGACAAAGATGGCTGTTTCTGTTTTTGAATTCAGGAAGATATTCCACTGAAATCCCAATGTAATCTCCTGCCAAGAGAGTTCTTCATAACCTAACCCAGACCCTTGTCAGAATATGTGTCTCTGCCTTACCACAACCACTTTGCCTGCACTATACATACATAGCGACCAGCCCACCCTGCTACAAACTTGGGTAGCATAACCTACTGCTAAGTCTTATTTTCCTCTCATACATTACAGAAGTCTGGATCCACCCTGACTTTATGTTTAATTATTTCCAACATTTCTGTAGACAAATGCTCTTATAGTGACTTAAAAAGCAGGCCGTAACTACTTCCAAAGGACAAAGACGAAATTCAAAAACTGACTTGTTTCATCTCGAGTTGTTTACCCTACCGTATTTTGTATAAAATATGTCTTACAAGCAACTGAGAATAGTTTATTACCTGTTCTGTGCAATTTTCCTCAGTGTGTCAGGGCATCGAATGAGTTTGTCGAGTGTTTTAACAATGGATGCAAATGTTGGCCTGTGAGTTCTTTCCTTCTGCCAGCAGTCAAGCATTAACTGGTAGATGGCTTCTGGGCAGTCCATAGGTGCCGGTAACCTAAAAATATTGTATTTTCCAAAACATTATATATAATCTTCATTTGAAAATTATCTTCAGAAGCAGCACCTATAATTAGAGTTCCTGGTATACTTTCACCAATAGTATTGTCATTAATCAACTCTAGCCTCAATTATGGCCATTCGTTAAGGCAGGATCTGAATGAAGATGAAACCTTTGACACTGGAATTTAATGCCCAGTGTTAAATGCTGCCATCTAAACACAACGTTCAGTGTTTTGAGCCTCGCGCTCAATGTGGGCATACATGACGTCGGGTGCCGAATGGTTAAACTCACTGTAAAGTCTCTAGTTGTGTCTGCTCAGTTCTTCCAGCGCAGGTAACTGGAGGAATATTTACAATAAAATACCTCCCACTACAAGAGAACTTATAGCATCTTAAAATTAATGCCACTGAAATACAAAACCTTCTGCCACCATTAATGTGCTGAAACACACCATCACAAGCTGTAGAGCGGATAACGTTTCCAGGAAGATCAGAATACTGTGCCTCGACATTGGTGCTTGGTAAAGGTTTAGAGCCTGATACTACTGAGGAGTTGTACAATGATATGAGCAAAGAATAAAAACAGAGAGTAACACATTACTAAATTTGCTTAATTACAATGAAATATGGTAAAACATAGAGACAGTTTTATGTTTGGAAAATCATTATTTTACCACTGGAGCCATGACAAAATAGTTTTTGTTTCAATCATTACCTTGAAATGTCATGACAGCAATTTAAATAATTTCTACCTTTTATTATTGTGGGTGCGATTACAGTTGGTGATACGAGCATAAATAAAGATCTGTCACATTTGTAGGCAAGTTCCTGATTTATGTATCAGAACTGTGCATAATCCATGTGGCTGTGAATGAAAATGCATACAGGCTCAACAGTAGTTTGATACAAGTACAGGTAAAGCAATCCCTGTACAGGCCCTGAGGATTCCAGGAGGTTTAGGCTCCCAGATTTCCAGACAACTGCCACATGAAAGTGGTTAGGTTGTCACCCCTACACACCGGATGCTTTATCCCCCCAGGAAAAATGCCTGGTACTCATTTGTTAGTGACAGCGTCAACCACTGTGCAGCCAGAAGGATTAAGTCAAACCCGTGACCTCCCAGCTTGTTGCGCAATGCCTCAATCAACTGTGCCACCACTTGCTCCATGTTTTACACAAATACAAAATAATAATGTCAGTGATTTCAACCAACTATTCTGAATGAGAAAACAATATATCAAGATGAAAACAAAGCACAATATTAGTAAATCCACTGTATAAACTGCAGATACCTATAGCCTTTCTCTATACTCTTGATTACATCTTGATTGGACCAGTTCCAGTATGGCCTTTCTCCATATGACATCACCTCCCAACACACGATACCAAAACTCCATACATCAGAGGCAGATGTGAATTTGCGGAAAGCAATGGCTTCGGGCGCAGTCCATCTCACAGGGATCTTGCCCCCCTGGAACAAACACATCAACACCGAAATAAATGTCACAGTCAACAAGCAGCATATGGGTAAGAAAGTGAGCCCACAGAGAAACTTCTAATTCTTGTGCAGTCACAAATGGATAATGTACTGCAGTCAATTACCAGTGTTAAAAGTAATATACATTTACTGCAATAAAGGTGCACCGACCAATGAAATTGTCACATTCATGCCTGATACACAGATTCACCGCCCAAGCCCCCCCCCCCCCCCCCCACCCGCCACGCACACCCAAGCACACCCAAAAA
>Ga0123352_10011945_pt1 | contig 13707 bp, 11 predicted proteins | sample TergutLab28metaG_FD_89700 | JGI IMG/M metagenome (GOLD analysis project Ga0123352, IMG submission 89700) | Labiotermes labralis P1 segment gut microbial communities from Petit-Saut dam, French Guiana - Lab288 P1 | ecosystem: Host-associated > Arthropoda: Insects > Digestive system > Gut ...
CGTTCACGCTACACACCAAGACAAATATGTACAGCTACGTCCACACTATACACCAAGACAAATATGTACAGCTACGTCCACGCTATACACCAAGACAAATATGTACAGCTACGTCCACGCTACACACCAAGACAAATATGTACAGCTACGTTCACGCTACACACCAAGACAAATATGTACAGCTACGTCCACGCTACACACCAAGACAAATATGTACAGCTACGTCCACACTATACACCAAGACAAATATGTACAGCTACGTCCACGCTACATACCAAGACAAATATGATTCCTAATGTACTGGATGACTGCAAAACACTTAAACTTAAACGGCTGTATCTCCTACAAGAATGTCACATTGTTATCATTCTTGCACCACTTTAAAGGCCACAAGCAACAACAGAGCTTCAGTTAGCAACACTGGCCGCAACACTTGGCACACACTTCTGCAACCTGGAAGATAAATACTCAGCACTTTCCTTTAAAAGCCAAGATGAACAGCAGCAAAGTACATGGAATTTGTTGCTCCGGTTCGTAAAGTGTTCTTGATTTTTATCGGTAGACTTTCCACTTGGCGAAACTCTTGAGTAAGACCGGGACTTAGCGGATGCTATTCTGTTGGTTCTCGAGGCCCAATCTACAGACCAGGAAAATGTTTTCAACGGGACTTGTCAAGTATATTACAAAGTTAATTGGCCGCATGTCCTAAACGGATCGCTACATTGTTAAGATTCTTGAACCATTTTGAAGCTTAGACAATACCATTTTATGACCAGAACAATTTACCTTTTTTGTTATTTAATGTTTTTTATTTATTCTAGAATCATGTCTTATACAAAATGTCTCGAAAAGTTGCCTGCATAGATGGTATAGGAAACTACATCCGCCAAACCACACAATTATATCAAATTTCAAGAAAATCCTTTTACCGTTTCTCATGTAGTTACACGTAAATAGAGAGACACATAAGGAGAAGGTAAGAACACAGTTTAATGTACACGAAAGTAGTAACTCTAACATTCTTTACTTATAGGAGAAGGTATGTAGTCAAACACAACTTAATTAAGTTGTGTTTGACTAAATACCTTCTCCTAGTTTCACACACACAACGGGGATGACACACTTCCTAGATTCTTTACTTAGATACATGTATCCTATGAAGTTATATAAATAAATCATCTTTACCTCCTTTAAGGCAAATATACCCCTAAGCATTATGCAGTGGTATAGAAATATAGCCTTCTGGGCATATGGATATAAATGTGCACAAAATGTTTTAAAATTATATAGTTTTTGATCAGCTGTATTGAATGGTACTGTTATTGGTCCATAATTGAAAATACAGCCGTGATATCGGCAAATTTTAAGATAATTTTAATTCCTTACACGAGGATAAATAGAGGTATGTGTACTGAATATAGTGAGATAAACTTTCACAGCAAATGGACCTGCCATAGAATACAATATCTAGAATGTTTATTGATAAAAATGCCACTTAGTCTTTCGCCAAGACCCGAGCACATCCCTTTCATAGTTGTAAAGGCGCACTTGACATAAAAGTTTTTCTTGGTTGATAATCAGAAACCAATTAAAATCAACACTAAAACACCGCATATACCCACAGTGAAAGCCTATTTATATGTACATACAGCTTACGACAGTTTCCCTCCCAACGTCATTAATTGCTTGGCTTTGAAATGGAGACGCTGTGTTCCTGTGAAGTGGGAATTGAATGTTCAAATATCGCTCAGCAGAATGAATAGAACACTTCAAAAGCATGAGTAAATTATCGTGGTAGATGGCTACGTGCTTATCCACCGCTCGTATTGAACCCTTAGACACCGAACTGCATTATGTGCACAAATTCACATAAAATGTATTGTGCTCCAACAAGCAATAAGAATTTACGTAAGTAAGGTGTTTGCTCTTCTGGGATGTTGCGTGGCGGAAGGCTAAAATCTCGCAGCATAACATGGGTCAACCAACTTTACGACAGCAAGAGAGAAAACATAATTTTTTAATTAATTTGCTGATTACAAATCTCAACGAAAAAATCTGTATTACGTCACAGTTTTGAAGAAAACTACACTGAAAGTTTTGGTCTATATTCCTTTTCACAAAGAAAAAAGTAGGCTTCTGAGATCACCAAGCCATATGTGTGTGTGTGTGTGTGTGTGTGTGTGTGTCCACATCAAATTTCTAAACAGCTGACATGTTGTAAGGCAAATTTTGTGAATATTTTGCCACTGGGGGAAGAACTTCCTATTAAGATATTAGTTACCAGACAAGAGTAAACAACATGATGGATGCGCAAATTTGTGGGACGGGAGCAACACTAGCGCCACATTCTTTTGCGTTCTGAAATAATGTGGGTAATACATTTTGGAGTAATACCAATCTCATGTTAAAGTAATATTTTTGAGGAATACACAGCAGCAGGATGTTACCATTGCTACAAATTTATTTAGCTTTTGATTTTATGGCGATAACCAATGAATCATTAGAGCTTGGTCGGTAAAATCTGGAACAGATATAAGGGTATAAACATTCACGACATGCAGTACCTTTTTATGCCAACCATCACAAATATGGTGACGATGCTAAACTTTGAGGATAAATCAGTCCATTAAATTACAAGTACTTTGCAAAATAAATATTAAAGGGCAATAATAAAGATACCAGAAATCGATTGAATAATAGAGTAAACTTTGTGAGTTCTTTTTGCAAATGCTTGTTCGCGTACGGTTAAAAACCGCATCTTACATTTAGTGTTGGCAGATATATAGGACAAATGTTGACCTGTATGAGAATGTGAGATTGAATTGTAATGTAATGTAATGTCGTCAGTACTGTCATCTCCTCTCAAAGCGCGTCGTAGTTGGTTCCAAGACCAGTGACAGCCGATGCTACGTAAGTCGAGATAGGTCTTCCCACAAATGTAATATATAAAATGGGAAGAGTGGTTCCAGAGAATTTATTTTCATCAAGGAAGGGAAAACTCACAAAAATGTGATAATGGCTAACAAATAAAAATTTAAGGAGAAGGTACTTCCTCTTGAACTCCAGGTGAGTCACCTGTGTCGACCCCTCAGAAGCCCAACAATGAAAGTAGAAAATCAAGAACTAAAGATTGAGGCGTACACTTCTTCTCTATTTCATAACCTCCTCACAGAAATCAACCACCTTCATAATTACTTGTCTAGTTGTTGCTACTCGCATCTCGTTTGAGTCAATGCCCTCAAATACCCCGATGCCAGCTTCAATCAATCCAAGCTCCTCTCAGTCCACTTCGAAAACGTCACAGTCCCCCTCCTCAGGCTCAGGCCTAGCTTCCTCAGTTTTTTCAAAGGCGCTTTCCTCCGAATTTTAAATGATCGCGGGAGTTCAGCAACTCCAAGACATCCTCAGCATCGTGAATACTGATTTTCTGACTGGTTGAATATATTCGGTCTCGGGACAAAAGATGCAATTACGGGGCGACTTAAAGTCGGTGCATTATCGTAGGTAAAATGTATCAGCATGAGGTATTTACGTCCTTATGTCCCTTATGGATCGGAAATAAATTAGACTTTTGCATAAAGGACAAACTACACATAGCAACCTACAACTTCGTTAAACATATTCAATGATAAAGCCGTTAAATATGTAATTGTTCAATGTACCTTTAAAAGACTGTTAAAATCACAGGTTGTGAAACCCACACGGTGTATATTAGCTGCAAGAGTTCTGTAATATACGTATTACTTTTGTAATTTATTATATTTAGTCAGTTTTAAACATTGGTGCAGAACGCCCTGAGAATGGCGTGACGCCGAAACATGTAGCAGCGATATAAAATTGTATTTGTATATAATAAACTTCCTTTTGTTGGCATCATTAATGAAAACTTGTTTCGCCCCTGGTCGATATTCTCAGCCAAATTAATCAAGTATATGCGCTCCTAAACCCCTTTTGCAAGGCCCTTTTTAATATTGTCATTTTATAAGATTAGGTCTTCTAGGTTTCCTCTTTCCTTCAAGTTCCACCAAAATCCTGTATGCACCCCTTCTCTCCCCCATAGGTCATACGCCCCACGTGTCTCAATATTCTTGATTTCTGTACCGTTTAATATTTGGTTTGGACTACAAACTTCAAAGTTCCGCTTTCTACAACTTTCCCCAGCCTCCTGTCAACTAATCCCTCTCGGATCCAAATACCTTCCTCAGCGCTCTGTTGTCGAACACTCTCGGCCTTTGTTCTTTACGCAGTTCCACAAACATCTAACACAACAGGCAAAATAATATTTACTTATTTAATCTTAATCTTTCTGGATAGCAAAAGGAAAGACGAAAGATTCTTGACTAGACGGTAATAGAAGTTCCCTGAGTTCGTTGTGTTCTTAATTTTTTCATTACTGCACTTCTGACTTGTCAGCTTCTTTTCCTGTTCTTTTATATCTGCCGCAGATTCAAAGAATTCATTACCGACCTTTATGTCAAGATTCTGTCCTGCACTCTGGTCACTTGTTTTATCTTAATTTACTTCCGGCTGAAGCTACTTACTAGTGACGAATAAAACTTCAGTGTTTTATTTACAGTATGTAAAATCACACACGAGGGACAGGATACGACATTCACCTTTTTTCGGCTGCTGGCTGTTAAGTCAGTACCTATTAGACAGATGATGTTAGTGGACATATCAGCGTAAATTTTCTTGATTATCTTCTATCTACAGAAACTTCTATGATGGCCTCCAGGATACATCTTGCTATTGTATGGTTATCCGTGCTGAAGAGAGGGGCGAGGGAGTAAGCCGGTACAATTTCCGGGGCCCGGCAGTCCGGAAAGGAGCCTGGGGCCCAAATATGTTTCACATGTTTTTGCCTTTCTCGGCAGTATTACTACTTGTCGATTGTGTACAGACTAGCCCTTTTAGACCAAGATCAGACACTCTGCACCTGAGAGTCAGTAAAGATTTTTCGCCGGTCCGCCCGTGCTTGGAAGCTGGAAAAAAATTTTTTCATTCGGGACCGAACACGCTCTCGGCGGCCTTACCTACTGTATAGCCGTTCCGATTTCAAGCGATCAACATAACGTACCTTATATTAAGGCCATCACGTTACCTTCCCAAAACCAACATGTTTCACCATCAATCGTACACCCAGTCTCCCGCAGCCACTGTGTCAAACCACAAAGAGTCATTATTCGAAAATCTTCACGTTCAATGATTTTCTTATAACAAGGTCGGACGGGCAAAGTCTACGAACCTTCTACCAAGGCGATGCTCTTTCTCCCATGACTGCCATATTCGCCCACTCTTCATGCTTTAGGCTTCTAAAAATCATACTTCAGCTACAGAAGTCACGGACAAAGTGTCTCAAACGCGCGGTCCGCCATTCCACTTTATGCGACCCATGCAATAATCTTCTGAAACAAAATGCGGCCTGCTGTATAACTGAATGATTTATTTCATCGATTTTTTTATATTATTGTAATTTTATTTTATTTTCTTAAAAATACTAGAACATTGGTAGGCCTTTAAATTATCTAGCTTTAAATTACTACAGAGTGGATTGCTACAAGCTTCTAAATTTTCGATACTTCTGTGTTCAAGGTAAACCATTAAAATGGATTATTTCACTGTCACGAAAGACAGAGCAAATATGTTTTTACATTACCTATAAATACCTGACCCTCCTGCATTCAGTTGTTTCGTTCGTAGGGGAAAGTTTCCTCCTACATCGCGACATTAAATGTGGCTTCTAACAGCGATTGAGGAAATGATCATAATACTCAGGACTACGATAAATAATTTCATTAAACTTGTTTGTTACACAACGGTGTCTAATAACCTTAATGTCGAAACGACAGAAGACAAAGTTACTAAATATTAACACTGTCGATATAACAGAAAGAATTTCAGTCTCGCAGTGACCATTGCGAGCATATGTGTTGGAGGGGAAAATTTTGTCTCCTGTGTGCAAATTCGTGCCGTGAAAAGTGGGTCCCTGTCATCACGGCACGGTGCGACCTCAGGGTGCTGATGGAGAACGGTCTCCAATATGCAGGTTAGCTGCGAATGTATTGAATAAGAAGCCACGGACATCAGACAAGAGGTGGTCCTCCAGCATGGGGTTGGGCGAGATGCTAACAATTCCCCACCATAAAACCGCATCATGTTACAAACAAAAACTGGTGCCTCGGACCTTGACTGATCCTTTGGTACGAAATAAGCAGCGGAAAAGGAGCACGAAACTCGGTACTTGGAATGTTATGAGCCTGTATAAGGCACATTCACATACAGCAGCAGCCAGAGAATTAGCAAGGTATAAATTAGATTTAGTGGGAGTGTAGGAGCTTAGGTGGGACAAAGGGGGCACTGTAAGGGCAGGGGATAATAATATTTTCTATGGAAAAGGAATCGAAAATCATGAACTGGGAATAGAATTTTTTGTACACCACAGAATAGTATCAGCAGTTAAGAGAGTAGAGTTTGTTAGTGACAGGATGTCATACACAGTTCTGAGAGGTGGCTGGTGTAATACCATTATTTTCAACATGCATGCAGCAAATGAGGAGAAAAGTGATGAGTCACAAGACAGTTTTTTTAATGAGGAATTAGAATGGGTTTTCGATTAAAGGCTTAATGTACCATATGAAAATTATTTAAGGAATTTTAATGCAAAAGTGGGAAAAGAGAATATTTTCAAACCGACAAATTGGGAATGGGAGTCTACATCAGGATAGTGATGATAATGGTGTTAGAATAGGGAAGTGTGCCACATAAAAATAATTAGTTGTAAGAGAATGACGTTCCTGCACCGAAACATTCATAACTATACCTAGGCGTCACCTGATGGGAAGACTTACAACCAGATTGATCACATATTGATATACAGGAGATGGCAGTCGAGTGTACTAGACGTACGAAGTTGCAGGGGAGCTGACTGTGATACTGATCACCATCTGGTAGTTGCAAATTTAGGGAAAGATTGGCAGTAAATAAACAAGCAGCAGAGTTCTGTGTGGAAAGCTTTAATCTCAGGAAACTAAATGAGCTGGAGATTAAGATCTCAAACAGGTTTCTAACTTTGGAGAACTTAAGTTATAGCAAGACAATAAACAGGACTTGGGAGAATATTAAAGAGAATATCAAAACCTCAGCTAAGGGAGTCCAGTTCTGTGCGAATTGAAGCAACAAAAGCCATGGTTTGATGACGAATGTTTGGTTTTTTTGTATCAAAGGAAGCAGGCTAAAACGCATTGGTTACAGGATCTAAATGACAGCATTGTATATAAGCTAAACAATGTAAGGCATGAAGCTAGCAGACCTTTTCAGGAACAAAAATAAGGAATATATACGAAAACTGAAATTGATGAACGTGAAACTAAGAGCAAGATCACAAAAATCAGAGACGTGTATAGGGGTATCAATGATTTTAAGAAGGGTTACCAGCCTGGAATACAGTACGGAATGAGAAGGGCGATTTGGTTACAGACTGCCACATTATTTTGGCTAGGTGAAGGAACCATTTCTCTCAGATGTTCAATGTACATGGGGTTAGTGATGTTAGGCAGATAGAAATACACACAGCAGAACCATTAACGCCTGAGCCGAGTGCCTTTGGGGTTGAGATGGCTATCGAAAAGCTAAAAAGACACAAATCACCAGGTATTGATCAAATCCCATCAGAAGTGATTTAGACAGGTTGTAGGACATTTCGCTCTGAGATCCATATCCTTTTTAATTTTATACTTTTATGTTCATACCGTGTATATTGAATAATAAATTGTTTATTATATACTAACATATGCACAAATAAGTACTGTAAATTTATATTAAATTACTCCGACATATTTCCGTGTTAATACACCATCTTCAGGGAGTTTACAAGTCGTGTTAGCTAGTCATGAATCATTAAATGACAAAGCACAATATAGTAATATGCTGTTACGATAAAATCTTCCTGTTTACTCCGCACCACACACACACACACGTGCGTACGCACACGCACACGCACACCTAACAAGAAATTACATATGCGGCCACATTTACCAAGATTTTATCATAACAACACATTACTACATTGATTTTGTCATTTAATGATACATGACTTTAGCTAACACGGCTTGTAAAATCCCTGAAGATGGTGTATTAACACAGAAACGTGTCGGAATAATGTAATACACATTTACATTACTTATTTGTGCATATGCTGGTATATAATAAATAATTTATTATTAATTCTACTTTAAATATGGAGTAATTGCCTGAGAAGTAAAAGGAGTCGGTCATTGTGTTTATCTATAAGAAGGGATATAAAAGAGATTGTAGTTAATATAGGGGCATATCATTTTGCCATCTACATACAGAACTTTATCCAACGTCCTGCTGTTAAGGTTAACCCCATATGCAGAGAAAACTATTAGGGATCACCAGCGTAGATTTCGACCCGACAGGTCAACTAGTGATCATATATTCTGTTTCCGTCAATTATTTAAGAAAAAATGGAAATACAATGAAAGAGTCCATCAGCTATTTATAGACTTAAAGAAGGCCTATGGTTCAGTTAGGAGGAAGTTCTTGTACAATATCTCACTGGATTTTGTATCCCCATGAAACTGGTAAGGCTCATAAACTATGTCTGAATGAAACCCATGTCAGAGTCCGGGTAGGCAAACATTTGTTTGACGTGTTTCCTATAATGAATGGTTTGAAACAAGAAGATGCTTTATCGCCAATTCTTTTCAACTTTGCTTTAGAGTATGCCATTCGAAGGGTTCAGGAAAACCAGGATGGCTTGACATTAAATGGTACACATCAGCTTTTCATATAGGCCAATGATGTTAATATATTGGGCGAAAGCATACGTACTCTACAGAAAAAGACGGAAAATGGATCTTCACGTAGTGAGATATGGAGGGCACTGACTGGATCAATATGGCTCAGAAAAGGGACAGGTGGCGGGCACTTGTGAATGCGGTAATACACCTTCGGGTTCCATACAATGTGGGGAATTTCTTGACTAGCTGAGAAACGGTTAGATTTTCCAGAAGGACTCTACTCCATGAAGTAATTCAGCAAGTAAATAAGTAAGGGCAAATCTGTGGACCTTGCAGTAAGTTTGGCCTTGTACAATATACTGTACGACATAAATTTCGATTTTACAATTTCTGTGTCTAAAATGAAGGAAAAATTGGAAGTCGAAGTAAGTATATTTCAAGAAAAATTGGAAGATATTTACTGTTCAGGGTACAGTTTGGTAATTTTTTACATCAGTCACATTTAATTTGGTGTCAGCTCCAAAAGAATATAATTTACACCAGAATTACGAAATCTTGTATGAATATAAATTTGGTGTTCTGAAGTAAGGCTAAAAGATAAAATTTCACACCTGAAATGTGATTGGCAAAGACATCAGGACACGTTTGCTCTTGCAACTAAAACAAGTAAAGTAGCAGCTGAAGCAAGTTGTATTATAGGCTATAACAAGTAATCCCTAAGAAATAAAAACCATTTCTGACTGGTGGGAATGTGAAGAAGCGTATGACTAAGGCAGTGGATTTACTCTGACCCGAGAAAGAGAGAGAGAGAGAGAAAACAGGGTTTCTAAAAAAGTCAATACGATGGGTGAAATTTTGAATGACTTCCCGGGAGATACACAGCGCCAACTTAAAGAAAAGTTTACATGTTTTGTGGATTATTCAGTTACAATTGTTGATGGCACAGACACCGATCCCGATGGTCGTGCGGTCTAGGGCTTAGGTCTGCTGTTCGAATTCTCCTGGGGGCATGGTCCTTAGTCTCTTGTGAATATTTTTTGTTGTGGCGGTAGAGGCCATGCGATTGGCCGATCCCTTGTTCTCGAGTCCTACCGATCGTGTGTGTGTGTGTGTGTGTGTGTGTGTGTTTTGTTCAGTGTGACCAGGTGCAATAACCACCCTAAATACCTACAATGTGTAGATAGAAGAGGCCAGACTAAAGGAATTCACAGATTTAATACGTACCGGACAGTTTGCTGCCTTTATTCGACGTGTGAATGACGACTTTCATTCAATGCAAGAGCTTTAAGGACTGGTCCTACAAAAGAACCATCACGTTCTTATAAAATTTTTCCTCGATTGGTAATTCTTTTACACAAGTTTGAGCTGCTGTGGGAAGAAAAGTTAGGCGTCGTTAGTGACGGGGCTACGGCTGTGATTGGCAAACCAATGGCATTGCAGCAAAATTTAAAAAAAGGAAGATTTTAAGTTATACCACCTCTTTGTCTGTCCTGTATTTTATACCGTGAATGAATAGGTAGCGGTACAACATGCATTATTTCAGACAAAGGAACGAACACCATTCTGAATACAATAAAATTTCTACTATAATAATAATAATAATAATAAGAAGTATGCCTAATATTTTGCTCATGTTGAACAAGGCAGTTAACATCCTACTTTTGAAAATGACATAAGGTCCGCTACAATTTTTTTTTTAAACTTTCGAACTGACCCGCATTAAATTTGATTTTGAGGTCACCATTATAACCTATAGTGTCGAATAAGTTGGGAAAACGATCATGGAGATTCATTAAGATCTGGAAGGCCGCTAGCGAGAGTGTGTTTTAGTCAACAAGCCATTCATGAACAGGCACTAGTACCAACTGATAACAATACCCAATTAACTGATGCTATAGGCAGTACAAGCTATGTGACCTATCAGGCCATCATGACTGTATTCTGCTTTTGGTTCAAAAGTCGCGTCATGAGACATCATTCAGAATTATGGAGTCTTGGGCTGTATGGGGCTAGTGATGCGACTGCACCAGGCAGTAAAGTGGACAGCAAAATTAATACTATAAATTTTAAAAAAATTATTTTCTGCCTTCCAAAATTTTAAAATATGGAGAAAAATAAAATGTGATATTTTTAAATTCATAATTTCTGTTAGGGGCGACCATTTTGGTTACTCGCTCTGGGCGTCAAAAAAAAACCTAGCTACGTCCTTGATGAAGTCGGCCTCGGCTTTGCTGCCATGAACAGTTTGACTGGAGTATTGCTGATCACTTTCTCTCTAACAGATGTACCTACACTGTATTGTTCTTTACGATTACAGTAACGAAAAAAATGGGGATGAGATGAAAGATATGTACCACGCATACGAGCAATGAGAAATATATACTGAACATTATTTACAGAACCTACAAGAAAGGGAATTTTTAAAGACCTAGAATCAGATGGGAGTTAAATATTAACATAGGCATTGAAGAAATAAATAAATAAATATATATATGTTTATATATATAGCGACATTCGATACCACGAAGTTAGTCACTTACCGAGGGTTTTATTCGGGGTTCATTTAACAGGGCTCAGACTATACAGCACTGAATAGACGATGTCTAACGAGTAATAAATTCGAAGGGATTTGCAAGGATACGATTGTGTTCTATTTATAATTTCAGTTAAGCCTACGAAGTTCGAAGTTGCCTGATGCAACTGAGGAAAACCACAAAGCACTACAGCAGTGCCCATTTTATGGCCGCAATTCGAAACTGCAGCCTACCAAATACAAGTCCGATAGGGTTTTGGCCAATTGGTTCGGTGTCAGTGAGGAATGCGTCTGTAAGTCGGTGGCAAAATGTAGGACACAGCAGAGGGGGCAACCGTGACGCAAAGAGTGATAAAAATTGTGAGCCCTTGTACGAGGGCTGCTTTATAAGCATTTGTACATAAACAATGCTGACACTACACAGTGAATCACATAGGATTTATGCTTGACTACGAAGGTGTATTTACGTGTGAAAGTAACCATCACTTCTGTAGTTTCAAAAGGCCACAAATAATTGTAAATAACTGTAAATACTATAACATAAAATTTCACGTACTTATCATTCAGTATATCAAAGCATTCACTATCTAATCAATCACCTAGACAAACTAGTAAGGCTGTAAAATTTGAAACACAATAGTCATTATCCTCTTTGGCTTTGAACCGAGTGCTACCAATTATACACAACGCCACAGTGCTACCTTATAACTAAATCTATGGAGAACAGTCCTGCTTGAGAAGGTAACAATCAACTGCTCAAGAAGTTACCCACCTTTTACGGAATTCAAAGATTAACTGCAGTGTTTACAACAGCCCATAACAACAGGCCCTGGCCAAATAAATCCATGTCCAAGTCCCAAACGATTTACTTAATGTTATTTTCATACGATCCTCCAACCTGGCCCATTTTTTCCCAGTGATCGCTCGTTTCCATATTGTCCAAAACAAAGTCTAAGCGCATTTCTAATGTCTCCCAAGCATGCTAAATGTCCGACCCATCCAATCTTCGTTGGCCTTGTCCAAACATATCCGACAAAAAGGAGAAATAATTAAGCTTCTCATTATAAAACTTTGGTCGGAAAACCTGACTTGGAAGATCTAGGTTTATGCCTAAAAATGATATTACAATGGATCTTCAAGAAGAAGGGATGAGGAGGCATGCACTAGATTGATCTGGCTGAGGGTCGGGACATGTGGAGGGTGCTTGCGAACGCGGTAACGAACCTTCTGACTCCATAAATTGCTGGGGATTTCTTGACTTGCTGAAGACCTCGTAGCTTCTATGGAAGGACTCAATTCCATGGAATTTGTCAGTATACAATTTACTGAAGCCCCTCGTTACTTCCTCTGCCTTGGGTCCCAATATCTTCTACAGCACCCTATCTTCGAATACCCTCAGTATGTTCTTCCCGCGACGTGAAAGTGAAAGTATTGCAAAAATTCTACATTTTTTGATAGGAAGGAGGAAGAAAAAAATATTCTGACCCGAGTGTCAGCAAGTGATTTTTTATTCCATCTTCCTTGAAATTCTTCGTACATACAAATCTGACACAAAGTTCCGGTTCTCTGGCGTATGACGCCGTGTAACTTGCCAGACAGACGCATATCGCAGCAGAATTATTTTGAACACTCATTGCCGCGAGAAAGCAAACCTCGGAATTCTGGATGTCTTTCCCATATATATATATATATATATATATATATATATATATATATATTCGAATAAAAGCCATATGAAAACTAATATAAGCATACTGTAGAAGACTGTGGAATAAAGCACAAGCGCTTGGTGTCCCTATCTCTTTGTAAGGCTACTTAACAAAGTAATTAAAAAGAAAGTCAGAAGTTACGCTATTTTTAATTGATAACAGAGGATCACCGAAGGCCAGTTCTTCAACCACGGTCCAACATTAAATCTTTTTTTTAGGCGCATGACATTCATTTAACCCCGTGAACCCTGCAAGAGTGTTTACACCAATTAATCGGTTTTTATTACATTTCCATCAAAGGGCAACGAATGAAAGCGTCCAGTCACAAGATAACCCGTAATCTCTTAATAACACGAATGCAATGAACTCTTAACAAGACACGGTCCATTGCCGACAGGGAATTTTCAACCAGCACACGGGGTTCGAGCTTTTCATGGCCGTGTTTATGAAGAAATGAGCTGCCGGGATAGCTCAGTCAATACATTACCTGCGTTAAGAAAAGTACTACATTGAAATAGATGGGAGCCACTTATACTGCTTCCTCCACACACACACACACAGACATCATGGTGATCTGAAAGTAAAACTACCCTTTTCCTGTTCGTATGTCTCGCACCCCCCCCCCCCACCTTCCCCTCTCCCCCACCACCTCCCCCACACCCACCCCCCCCCATACTCACACAACAAAAACAAAAACACAAAA
>Ga0123352_10011946_pt1 | contig 13706 bp, 13 predicted proteins | sample TergutLab28metaG_FD_89700 | JGI IMG/M metagenome (GOLD analysis project Ga0123352, IMG submission 89700) | Labiotermes labralis P1 segment gut microbial communities from Petit-Saut dam, French Guiana - Lab288 P1 | ecosystem: Host-associated > Arthropoda: Insects > Digestive system > Gut ...
ACAAGAATTTGGTAAGTTTGTTTGGGCGCGTGTGAAGTGATCGACGTAAGAGAATTTTTGTGTTCTATTAAGATCGTGTCGGCCCCCCCAGCTGTTGGAGGGGGGGGGGGGGAGTTGGGATATGCTTGTCTGTCTCTTATGAGTGCTGTATATTGTCAGGTAGAGGTCTGTGCTTCGAGCTGATCTCTCGTCCAGAGGAGTCCTACTGACCGTGGAGTGTCTAGCTCTGTGTGATTGTGAAGCCCCGATGATGAGGAGGCCGTGCCCTGCTAGGGGCTGTTGCGCCAGGGGAAAAAAATTGGAATATTTTGTATTGTGTTACTCTTCATTAATATCCAACTAACTACACTTAACCGGTTATGTACAGCATTGCATAGAGTCGGGGAGGAAAGGAATATCCTACATACAATAAAACGAAGGAAGGCTAACTGGATTGGTCACATCTTGGGTAGGATTTGTCTCCTAGATCGCGCTATTGCAGTAAAGGTACAAAGAAAGACAGAAGGGACGGGAAGGCGAGGAAGAAGGCCCGAGCATCTACTGGATTACCTTAAGGAAACGAGAAGACGCTGGAATTTGAAAGACGGCTCACTTGATCGTACTTTATGGGGAACTCGCTTGGGAAGAGGCGTTGGTCCTGTTGTAGGGCGGACTACGTGGTGATGAGGTTATGAACAGCATGAACAGGATGCACTATGTATGGAAATTATAACAGGTTCTGTGTTGCATTCAGTGTACGTTCATAATTACTAATTACCAGATAAATTTCAGTTATTAACACCGACCATCTCGAAAATGTCTCCATGAAACGTCGTCTTGGCACGTAATGGACGTTCAGCTTTATGGATAATTGATTTTGTAACCTAAGTACATATATTCTTCATTACGCCATCCTCCTTTGTGATATGTAATTTTAGTCATAGATAACGTTTTGTAGAACATTTAATCTTTGTATCTTTATAATTATTCCATTTCTGTTTCGTTTGCAAATAATGAATTTTAGACCACCCATGTGTCTCGCATCATATCTTCGTAACTTTTCAGTTTCTTCACCCCTGTTCTTTGTCGAATTTTTTTTTGCACGTTGTTCTACAGAATTCCTGTTTGTATTCCGATAGTTTACTCCACGTAATCTATTTTGCATTACTGTATGGCTGTTTGTTTTCTGATAGTTCATGTTACGAACGTTACGTTACAGTTTACTGTGACAAAAATTGATAACAGTTTGGTTCTGTATATTTGAGGGAAGAACGTAGACCGAGGGTGTTTGAGAATAGGGTGTTGAGGATACTATTTGGGCCTAAGAGGGACGAACTATAAGGGAGTGGAGAAAACTACATAATGAGGAGCTTAATGATCTGTACTCCTCACCCAATATTGTTCGGGTGATGAAATCTCGAAGAATGGCATGGGGGAGGGACATGTGGCGCGTATGGGGGAGGAGAGGGGGGCGTATAGGGTCTTGGTGGGGAAACCGGAGGGAAAAAGACCACTTGGGAGACCTAGGCGTAGATGGTAGGATAATATTGAGATGGATCTTCAGGAACTGGGTTGTGGCGGTTTGGACTGGATCGAGGTGGCTCAGAATAGAGACTGGTGGTGGACACTTGTGAATGCGGTAATGAACTTTCGGTTTCCATAAAATGCGGGGAACTTCTTGACTACCTGCAAACCTTGTTAGCTTCTCAAGAAGGACTCTGCTGCACGTCATATAATTTATTTTACAGGCATATAAAAGGCGCTTAACATTTCGTTGTCCCTGTTTGTTTCCGGTGACTTCTTTAGTCCGTGTTACTTTATTCGTTGTATTCCATCAAGTTCGGAGTCGACAGTTCTTGTGATAGTATTGTCAGTTTCAGAGCTAATTTGTACGGAGCAGATAAAGTGCGGGGCCGACAACGTGATGTAAAATTTGGCAAACGGTACAGAAGACAATGCATGTTCCGCTTTGCTTGCAGTCGTTTGCCACGAAGCGTGAATAAGTCGCTGTTGTCAAAGGAAGGTGAAACTTAAACTATGTTTCTTCAGACGTGAATGTATTCTAGAGAAACTGTACGGAGAACTTTAGAATTAATAACGGTTTTGTCTGGCATGGGATGGTATTATATTCCGCTGCACGGTAATCTCCTGGATTTCACAAGTTGCAGCCCCTGCTTATGCCGTGTGTGACATCTCGTGCTGTTTATGTAGATTCACTTCTCTGTTCAATTGCTTGCAGGTAAGAATATGATTCGAATTGAGACTCTTGCACTGTAGTGTTCTAGCAAAGATTGTGGCAGATAAGAACATTTTTACAGTTCCTGTCGAAGGAATGTTCCGCCCTCCCGCACATTCCGTTTCAGAGATATACCTAACCCTTGGTTTACCTAACAAAGCTATTAAAATTACATCATCCGAACGCCCCTTGCCACATCTGAGGTTTAGAGGGCAGGCAGAAACTTCCGTTTATTTTGCCCGTAATGTCTTCGGATAATTCCGTGACTTCATCGGCTTCGACGTTCAGGTGACCGTGTATCGTGATAAATTGTTATAATAAATCCAAACTAGGTGCACTAATTTCTCAAATTTATTTTGGGAATAAAACTTTACGTGATTCGGACAGTTCCTCTTGTCCGTCATCAGGAGTTCTTCACTGTACACACAGCAATGGTATATGTCATACTGGAATTTCTCAAATGGGTAAAATCTTACGCATTTGGGTGAAATTTGGGCTTCGTTTTCGACCAAGAAGATAAGAATTTTGGAGTATCCATTTACTGGAATGCGTTGAATAAACAGAACAAAAGGTTGTAGCACAGACAGACAGATAGGTTATTCCATTCAGACACTAACAGCACTTTCAAGAAGTTCCATGATGCTTTGCAGACGTACACCAATCCGTTGCTTTTTATGAACTGATACACAGGCGGACCCCCATATCCACAGATAGTACGTTCCAAGACCTACCGCGGTTACGTGAAACCGCGGATAATACCGAACGCTACATATAACGTGATGTAACGTGATATAACGTGATATTCGTGTAACATACATAAATATGGTAAAGTTCAATTTATAAATTACGCACTGTAAGACATTACCAACATTAAGTAAAGTAATAATAAAGCGTAACAAAGAGTGGTACCCTCTTTCTATTCATATCTTCCACCCAGAAATTTAAGACGTTTTCTGCCCTCCTTAACACTTAATCACGCGCTGTAGTAGTAACTTTTTTAGTTTGCGTCGCAACAGAAAAACTGGCAAGAATTTTTTCTTTGTTCTTCATCACTTCACGAATGGAAGATTCGTTCTTGCCATACAACCTGGCAATTTCCGCATACGATTTTTTCCCCCCTATTTCAATCATATCCAGATTTATGTCTTTCTGACTAATGGAAAGGATATCACGGCTTCTCTTAGGCTTAGAAGCACTACCAGCATCACTATTCTTATGCTTTGGGGTCATTATTACGGTAAACAAGGGCTTTCTGAGCACAAACACTGTGATAACGCGGCAACTAATTCGAACAGCGAAAACGCTAGAAGCAGAATGGTGGCAAGTTTGCGATGAAGCGTGGGCACAGGGACAAAAGAAGATGAGTCAAGTACTGGGCGCGTTTGGGCGGCTGGATTTCACCATGTTACGGCCCGTTCTCGCTTGGTGCGCGTTTTGAAACTTATGAACCGTTTTATTTATTTAATTTTCCAAATTTTTTTTTCGGGCCGCGGCCAACCGCGGGTAACTGAAACCGCGGTACTGAATCCGCGGATGCGGTGGTCTGCCTGTATTTGTTAATTGCGATTGGGTTGACACCCGCTGACAGTAGTACATTACACATTTACACATAAACCAGTACATAGAACAACATAATGAAACAGAATACACGGAATAGAGCATACATAACAATAAGAATACATAAACATAATAAAAATACATAATTCTAACAATACAAATACATAATTGTGTGTAAAGGAAGTTGTGTTCCTGTAATTGTAGTTAAAATAATAAACGTATAAACGTCTTCTTGTTGCGTTATGCTCTCAAAATTTGCAAGTCTCGTAATATTTTATTATGTTGTGTTGGTTATTCCCGACTCTTTTCCCTAACGCCTTTTCTGATATTTCCTTTTTCCGTGTTCTTCTGTTTAACTCCCGCCTTCTTTTGACGATTAGTGCGTGGCAGAAGACGTAACTTTTCGTTAACACACTGACCGTCATGATGACATTATTACAGTCATTAAAATGCTTAGGCAATTTTAATCTGTAAAAAATTGTAATCAATACGATTGGAGAGCGGAAGTAGTGTAACAGAGACAGAAAAATAGATTTCCCTTGGGAGATGAACATAATCTTGGACCATACTCAGTCTCCGTGGGATTGGCGTGGATTTCAGTGGAGAGGGGCTTGTGGCCGATGGGGGTTGAAATCTGTCGTGGACGCGTGTCAGAGCAACGTGACAGGAGAGAAGACGCACTCCATCTTGAAAAGCTTGGGCGATGCTGGTTTCAAGATAATGCATCCACACAGCTGGGAAAGGGTGACCGGAGTTATGGTTGGGGGGGGGGGGGGTTTGGAATAGCGGTGACAGTTGGGTGTGACAGGGCTCTGCGCAGAAAACGAGGATACTGATAGCGACTGTCTTTCTTTCTTTGTCGCAATAAAAAGAAATACCAAATAATGGGAGCTACTTTTGTTACAAAGAGCATTGAAAGTGTTGCGCAGTGTGGGATAGGAAGAAATGTTATTCTGTGGATAACGCACGGTTCGGGTAGTGTGTGGATTTCTCGGTGTTTACCTCTGTAATGGATGTATTGAATTTCTGTTTAAATACAATTTCGTCCATTCGGAAAGCTCGCTAACGTGACGTAAACAACGAAGAGGTGTGTACATAATCGTTTCCTCGTGGCATACGAGAATCCCACCTTAAAGGAATGGCATTTCCGCGTCACGACGAGCAGATAAGAATGGCAGTTCACTTGTACACTCCATTCTTTTGAAAAATTTGAATGCTGGCTGCTCCGACATTAAGTTGCATAGTTCATGTAACTTCTGTCACCCTTCACCAGCTGAATGTGCCATCATAATATTTTAGTTTGTTTTATCTTATCCTCATTTACTCTTTTGTTGTTTCTATCATGAGACAGGATGGCGCAAAAGACGCTGCATATTCAGTATCGAGTGTCAAGTGACTTTGAACTACTATGTGTATAGTTTAATCTGTTACAGGCTCTCCTTGTTCACCTGTCTGGTATTGTGTCATCATCACTTGTTCCCGTGTGTCTTATCTTCAAGTCATTCTAATACCGTTCTATTCTGTTAAATTTCCATGAACTTGTCCTGACCAATTCTTTTTAACCCTGCTTGTCCCGCCCTACGTTAAGGTACTTGTAACAAAACGCATTCTCTATGTTCCCACATTGGCTTTTAATTTGTGTTATCTACGTTATACCGCGAACAGCCCGGATAGTCTATAGGACCCTTGTAAGAGCTTAGCCACGCATCTTTGTTGGGATACAGGGTGGGACTGGAGAGGTTCTGGATGTGGTGCTGGGGGAGACACTGCACCAGGTGGGATTTGGAGAGGTTCTGGATGTGGTGCTGAGGGAGACACTGCACCAGGTGGGACTTGGAGAGGTTCTGGATGTGGTGCTGAGGGAGACACTGCACCGGGTGGGATTTGGAGAGGTTCTGGATGTGATGCTAGGGGAGACATTGCACCGGGTGGGACTCGGAGAGGTTCTGTATGTGGTGCTAGGACAGAGATTGTTCCGGATAGGACTCGGAGAGGTTCTGGGTGTGGTGCTAGGAGTGATGCTGCACCTGGTGGGCCTGGGAGAGGTTGTGGATTTGGTGCTAGGAGAGAAACTGCGCTGGATGGGCCTTTAAGGGGTTCTAGATATGGTTCTAGGAGAAACACTGCACTCGGTGGGACTCGGAGAATTTATGGATGTGGTGATGGAAGGTACACTGCATTGGGTGGGACTCGGAGAGGTTCTGGATGTGGTGCTAGGGGAGACACTGCACCGAGGCGTGACTCGGATCCGTTCTGGATGTGGTACTGGTGAGAAAATTTCACTGCACGTTTTGGAAATCAGGCCTAAAGATGTTAGATTATGTAAATTTGTTTACAATACTTGTAGTACTTGATTTTAATATTTCGTTCCGTCACACGGGACAGTTATTTCAGCTCATTGGTAAGAATTAGAACCGTGCGTCGGCTGATGTGGAGACAGAAGGTTGTTTAGTAAACCGTTTTCAAGTCGATTGAATTATGTGGTTGTTGGCCTGTAAGGTTGCGAAGTTTATCGTGTGCTAGCGAGTGAATTATTTGTAATTTTACATTGTTAACGATCGTATATTAACACAAGTATTGTAAAGTATCATTCTGAATAAGTTGCTGATAACTTCTACCGACAGAATTTTAGATAAACAAACACTTTAAGAAATTACAGGTGTGCTGTAAGATGTCGGTGAGGAGGCCAAGGCCGACCAAGGGCTGTAGAGCTGATGATGATGATGATGATGATGATGATGATGATGATAAGATGTCGATGACACAACGCACTTCCACGGCGATGTAATGGCTGATCGACCTTGGCTAACTCGGTAACCGTAAACCGAAGTATGAAAATTCGGGGTTTCAGTATTTATTCCCGCAGGTTTTTCGGAAAGTCCTCGAAGAAAATTTTGGGGATGTAGAACTACTGCACAGGCGCTGTCATTTGAAGTATTTTGCATGCTAATCATGCCCTTGGTCAGGCATTTTACACCTATAGCCGTCCTAAGGAGAAAACGACCTTGCTCTGAGAACGGTCTTGTTCAGGAAACGGCCTTTTTCAGAAAAAGACCTTGCTCAGGAAACGGTCTTGTTCAGAAAAATCTCGTTCGGAAAACGGCCTTATTCAGAAAACGACCTTGTTCAGAAAACGGCCTTGTTCAGAACACGGCCTTATTCAGAAAACGGTTTTGTTCAGAACACGGCTTTGTACAGAACACAGCCTTGTTCAGAACACAGCTTTGTTCAGAAAACTGCCTTGTTCAGAACACGGCCTTATTCAGAACGCGGCCTAATTCAGAAAACGGCTTTGTTCAGAACACGGCCTTGTTCAGAACACGGTCTTGTTCAGAAAAGATCTCGTTCGGAAAACGGCCTTATTCAGAAAACGGCTTTGTTCAGAACACGGCCTTGTTCAGAAAACAGCCTTGTTCGGAAAATTGTCATGTGAAAACGGCTTTGTTCAGAAAGTCACCAGTTTTCCATAGTCGTAATACTGTGTCAGATACCTGCATTCACGCCAAAACATACCCTATTTAAAACGGAACACCTTACTAGTAATGTGTTACAGTGTTATCAGTTAATGCGAAGAATTTATAGGGACTATATTTTCACCTGCAGCTTTTTCTTCGTGTTACCTTCCGGCCTGCAATCAGTTGGACATGTTCCCATCCCGCCAATGGGCAAAAACAATTGCCGATCCCGGAACTAAACGAAACACCAAATGATAGAATGGCTAACACTGACCATTAACCTTTTGATGCCTAATGTCAACTATAGTGGTCGTACCGCACCGCTAACCTCTTAAGTTGCATTTTATATATTTATTAAACAAATATAGTTACTGAATATTTTAAACATGGTATATTCTCTCCGTTTTTTTTCTCTTCAAAATGCAGTTTGTTTCATAATTCTAACATATTTGGTTCCTGTATTATTCACATTTTACATACAGGGTGTGCTAAAATTAAAAAAATAATTCCGGCACCAAAAGGTTAAAGAGCTCGGGCCGTGGAAATGTTGATACGATATGTATGTATATGCAGGTCAGGTATGCCTTATCGGATTCATGTGTCGCCTTTTTGTGTAAACACGCCAGCATGTATAGGAAGGGTCCTGTTAATATTATTGGTGCATGTGTTATATCGTATTTGTGTTTGCAAGGTTTGTGTCGGGGGAAACAAAGACCATTCTGTTCTCTGAAAAGGCTCTTCCGATATCTCGTGCCGCATTCAGACCTTAACCTTTGTTGCCTGTGTTCAGATAACCCGGCATACACCTGTGCAAGTTTCAGAAGGACGCTTTGTGTGAACTTGGTGGCGTGCCACTGCGGGCAACTCGTCTGTCGCAGGTAACACGTTGGCCGTCGTACTTCGCGTTGACTTGGTGCTGATATTACAACCAGAGGTTGAGAATATTCACAGCTGACTCTGGATTTGAAATTAAAATTCTCTTGAGATCTCGTGGGATATTGAGCGGCGCCGGTTGGTAGATTCTTACCGACGTTTCGGGACAACGTCGGTCCTGTGCATAACGAAAGAAATACGACCTTTTAGTGTACAACTTTTAAGGTGTGGAATCCCGGTTTTGCTTGTTGAATATTACAACCCAGTTTGTGTGCTAGAAGCACAGAAGGAGTGGCCTATCTTAAAATCCGCCCTGTTGTTGAAGCAGCTAATTCTTCTTGGACTGACTGACCCTTGAATATGGGACCGATAGGTTGTCTCGAAACTTCGGTGACCAGCTACCTAACTACGCCACATAACGTCCCACAAGAGTGAAAACTTCGAGAACAGCGCGTTGGAGGATGGAATTATCGCAGAATTCTGTTGTATAAATCGCAGATTCCGAAGCAATGGACAGTTGGCCTACGGATCGTCCCTTGCGCTTCCACGAACAGCGTGCGGATGAGCGATATAGCACATGGAATCCATGCTGATTGGTATAGATTTTATTTATTATGGTGGAGATAAGTGCTGGAAATTTTTGTAACCTCAAGAATTAGACACACCAGTCAAGGCAAGTTCGCCATAAAATCGACGTTTCTGTGACTACGTTTCCCCAGAATATGGAACATTTTCTGTGGAATGTCAGAGACATGTGACCAACACGTGAGAAGAAATGTTTGTAAAACTGCGAAAAGCGACTGTCACCTTAGTCAGGTCTGTCCTTACGTCCGTCCGCAAGCACAACTCGGATCCCACAGGACGGATTTTCATGAAATTTGGTATTTGAGTATTTTTTTTTTTTAGAAAATATGTCTAGAAAATTTCAAGTTTCATTAATAAATTACACGAATAACGGGTACTTTAATGAATACCTATATAGATTTATGACAATATCTCTGTCAGTTCTTCTTAGAAAGGAAAACATTTCAGACAGAGTTGTATAGAAAATCAAAACACACATTTTGTGTTCAGTATCTTTGTTTCTGAAAATTGTGCTGTTTGTAAAGTAATGTGGAAAAATATCGTAGAGGCGGAGTGGCCACATAATTCGGTACATGTGCTTTGCATGCTGGTTAACTAAGGCTACAAACACACACAAACAAACAAACACACACACAAACGAACACACACACACACACACAAACAAACAAGCACACACACACAAACAGAAAATACGTAATACTTATTCCTTTCCCACGCCAACATTGGTTACACGAACACGCCTGTGTTTCGTTTATAACATACATTGCCTGTGCTTTTAATTTATTACTGTGGTGAACTGAGTTATGGCCAGAACATGGTTCATGTTGCGTGTTAAAATAATCAGACTACGCGTAGGTTTGCACTTATATTCTCCTATGTAGAAGTTTTATACCAATCACTATTTAGGCACTTGAGAAATTGTTAAGATAGAGGTAAAGGTGAAGTTCAGCCTAGAACGGGCCACGAAAGCCCAGGGGGTGAGAGGAGGTATAGCTCTACTCTGTATTTAACCTCGGTGCTAGATGGGGGTGGGTGGTCAACGCCACGTCCCGGCCGCTTTACCCCCGTCGAAAGACCCGTTACCCATTTTATAGGAGGCTGAGTGGGCCTCAGGGCCGGTCTGGACGAGTGCGGAAAATCTCGCCCCCACCGGGATTCGATCTCCGGACCGTCCATCCCGTAACGATTCGCTATACAGACTGCGCTATCCCGGCCCACCTTAGGAAACTGTCGCTTTTCTTTATTTACGCCCATACTCCTTCGTTAATGCGGCGCCGAAATATTTAGAACTCGCATATTGCTGACAGATGTTGGATTTATAGGGCGGTAGTCACTAGACGTTACGCGATCGTCAGCGAAGAATTCAGAAATCTTTTTTGAAACTTCTGAAAATGTAGAGGACGCGTGGGCGCTCACGGACATAAGGTTGACGATCTCAGGTCTAGCGTGACGCTATTTTAGCCGGAGCCGCTTTCTGTCTACAGCCTGGAAGTTCCAGTGAAGTGCACATTCGCTTTGCCGTCCCGAAATCGACCGCCGGCCATAGCATTGCATCTGCCAACCGACATGTGCTCAAGAAGGCGTGAATCCCTCTCTTCCTTTTACTTTGAAAAGCGTAAAACACATTCCCCTCATTCCCTACCACGCTTTGCTTCTTTGCCCTCTCTCCGGTGCAGGTAAATGGATAAACCGTCCGACAAGGATATTACCTCTTTATGGCTCCACTTCCCTTCTTTCCTCTTTGTCAAATAAACTGTAACGCAGTAACCAGTGTTGTGTTCGAACACTCGCTGAACAATAATCGAATTTGCCCTTAATCTATAGTGATACAATTTAAAAAATCTTTGTAAATAGTCTATAGTAGAATTTAATTTGAATCTCTTAACCCTTCAAACGCCGATTTAAATACCATCTGCCATTTGCAGGAATTATTAGAAGCTCACCATATTCTCCACGTTAGCAGGGTAAGGGTTAATTGAAATTCTTCGAGATCTCCGACGTGATGGCTGGCAGTTTGGAAGATACTTGATAAGGAGTAAAAATTATGCCATTTTCAGGCACACGGTTTCTTTGTGTTCTAGTGGTATTAAATTATACAATAAACAACAGTTAATGGTGTGATGTGATATGGTATATGAGATTATCACTTTAATTATTAACCAACAAATGCACTATATAACATTTCACACTAAAACACTTAAAATCGCTCCGACATGTTTCGATCCTAAATCATCCTCAGGGGGCTACGTTGTTCATCGCTAAAGTCATTTTAAAAACATTTACAAAATAATTACTTTATATTAACAGGGTGTTGTGGCAGCATATCGTGTTGTGTAAGAGTACGTTGTTAGGAATGCGCCTGGCTATGGTGTGCGTCGTGTGTTATGTAGTGAAAGACTGGCTATGGATTACGTGGGAGGATTCTTGCTGTGCTTCTGATTTCGTTGCGGGTGTTGGTGTTGGTTAATAGCTGAAGTGATTTTACGAAATGCACGGTGCAACAATGAGGATATGAGATGATATCTATTAACTGCAGTTGGGTTTCCATCAGGTGGCAGTGGTCGGTAAAACGGTGCACAAATAGAAAACAAACAATTATATACATGGGGAGGAAAAAAATTACAACACAGAAGACACAGACGACGACGACGAAAGGCGACGAAATGGGAGTTAGAAGTAAGGTCACGATGAAGATACCCGGATATGAACTCACTTCTCTCATGGAATGATCTTAATGTCCAATAGCTGTAATTTAATTTCGGCACTTTTTGATGTGTGTGTGTGAGTTTATGTGTGAGCGCGTGCGCAGTTTGTCCTCTTCGCCGGAAACATTGTGTCATGACCAGCGCTCACCTTCGTATTTCTGGTAGTAGTCATGGAACACTGAACGCGGCGAATTCCTTGTGTTATAATTCGGTATGTTGTCGTTTAAATAAAATCTGTCCAGCGTCTTTCCGTGAGACTTGACAGTGGTTAAAATTTCCCCTGAATGGGTTACGGGCCCAGAGCAGGATAAGTCCAGTGGTAGGATTGCTACCTTCAGCCTCTGGACCGGCATGTTTAGGGATGGCATTTCTCAAATGCTGGTGAAACAGTTATACCGCTGTGACTCGGTCGTCATTTCCTCGTTTGTGAGAACAGGGTATACCACGAGAAGATGAGGATGACCGTTGGGTAGGATAGGCTATAGTATTACGCATCACTACCCCTTATACCCCAGGGAATACTGGAATACAAGAGAAGCTGGATACAACATGTAAATAGAATGCCTCGAAGTATATTACCCAGGGTAATGAAACACTACTCCACCAGCTGGCAGAAGGAATCATGGTAGACCTTTGAAGAGGTTTCTGGATACGTGAGACCGGAACGGGTCAACAAGTGACGCAACTCCATGAAAGATATATGATGATGATGATGATGATGATGGCGGCGACGACGACGACGACGATGATGATAATTCGGTATATATGTGTAATGCATTCTGCAACTCGGCTTCCTCACGTTCAAAGTACACACTTCCTTTTTGCATGTCTCCTTTGCTTCTTATAACTTCCTATTCCTCTTTCGTTTTGGCATCATACTGTCACATCTCCAATACCGGACGCTATTCAAAAACCGCCTCTCTCCTCCCTTTCCCCCTGCTCCAGTTACCTCCACCACTTCCTACTCGGAACTCATTCCTGAACATGTAAATTGGACTCTCAATTACTGTTTTTACGCCCCTTTTTCCTTCTTGTCCTCCTTTACTTGACTCCTTTAATTCTTTGCTGCTTTTGTGTACCTGAAGAAGGTGAAATTGACCGTCTGCTTAATTATTCAACACTTATGAATATGTATGGGGAAGTGGAGGTGGGCACCACACCTCCGTTAGGCGGCGTCCGCTCTTGCTACTTGTCCTGCTCCGGTTCTTCCACCCATCAAATTCCATTATACTCCTTCTTGTTGATCAGTTCGTTCTCAGCTTCCACCACTTTTATCCCTAGTCTCTCGTTAGCATCTCTGTAATGACTGTGGCTGGACATACTGTAACAAAATCATTGTTTCAGGGTTACGCAGATAACTTGTACTGTTGTATGTATTGTATGTAGCTTGTGATAGTCTAGTAAATAGTTACCAACAATTCGGAGGACTAGTCTCCTCTACCGTCAGGTTAGAAGATAGTCCCGATATTGGAGGCAGATTTCTCTGAGACGTTCACAATTGGATACTCGATTACACGGCGTCATTTCACAGGGTGTGTTATCTTCTGAGACACGGCTGCCATAAATTATAATCGTCAAGAATTGCCGCGGATACCGAGATGAACACTCGCGGGAGGAGATGGGCGTGTCTGGCGCGGTGCGGTTGGACTGATGGCTGTCAGCAGGCATACTGGACTGTTGTTGTTAGTAGCGAAGACAGTTCTGCTACTATACGCACTGTTCTCAGGGTAGGTAGTAGAGATAATCTGTGGGTAGTAGCAACTCGTGTACCACGAAATCTTGCGCATGCGCATATATCGCATTCCTTGCAGGGGTCTGTGAATGAGTGGAACTAAACGAACAAGAATGTAGGCGTGTTAGTCCCGATACAGCACGAAGCATCCTAGAAAGATAAATGTGATTTACTTGGTTCTAATGAGACTCTTATGTACAGTGATGAGGCTATATTGTAACTTCTCCATCACCACGAGACGGGAGAGAAGGTAAGGGTAGAGGTGCAAACTGTTTTCTGAGATGTCCGTATCTGAAAAACAAGAGGAGGTTGATCTTTCGACGAACGGTGTTTGTCGAAAGATCAACAACATCTCTGTCGATTATTAGCCTTACATAGATATACTGTTGTATTATTGTAGAATGTTTACGTCCGCGCCTGCTACAGGCGTGACAAACCATTTACCTTTTAAAGCCTACCGTTTACGTGATGCACCACCAGTTTAACATTCAACAACTGTACGCTCTGCCCTCACTGTATTTATGTGTTTTGTATTTATCTGAGAACAAACAGCGACTTGTGCCACTTACAGCATAAACTGATTG
>Ga0123352_10011947_pt1 | contig 13704 bp, 12 predicted proteins | sample TergutLab28metaG_FD_89700 | JGI IMG/M metagenome (GOLD analysis project Ga0123352, IMG submission 89700) | Labiotermes labralis P1 segment gut microbial communities from Petit-Saut dam, French Guiana - Lab288 P1 | ecosystem: Host-associated > Arthropoda: Insects > Digestive system > Gut ...
TGATGATGGTCTTAGGACCGAAACATGTCGGAGCGTTTTTAATGTTTTAATGTGTAAATTTTATACATTTTATATATGTGCAGTGGTTGGTGTAATAATTGAGTAACTCGACAACATGCACGGTGTAACAATCAAAATAGGGATTTCAATATTGCAGAAAACCTGGACACAAATTACTTAGAAGACCATTTTGTAAATATTGTTAAATATTAAGAAAATGTCCACCAAATATAAATTCAACAATTAAGAGATCAGCAAAGTTTGTAGAAAGATTAAACAAAACAGAAAAGGAAGGCGTAAAAAGTTTAAAGGGAGATTTGAAGAATTCATTAAAAATTGGGGAAAAAGTATTGCATGGACAGCATATTAGAAGGGCAGATGGATTATTAGTGAAGAAAATGCACTTCTTTTTTTTGTCACGACGAGAACTGAAAGCAGAAGCTGAAAGCGAAGTACTAGAAGCACAGGCCCACGAATTATGAACAAAATATCACGCAATAAATATTGAAAAGCGAAACAGAAAGCAAATGCAGACTTTGTCAACAGTGTGACGAGACGATAGACCTCATGATATGAAAGAGCCAAACAATGGGGAAAGAACACTGTTTAGGCTACGTGGTACGAGTTTGTGCTGAATTGCACATTAACATATGCAAGGAAATTGGGGTAACAATGGGCAAGAAATAATGATATGAGCTTTTACCGAAATCAGTAGAAACGAGTCAAGAAACTGAGGTAATCATATTACGGAATCAACAAGTGATAGCTGAAAAAACGTTCCCTACCAATAAACCGGACATTATAATCCATGATTCTAATAAAAGGAACTTATCTGTTGTAGGTACGGCAATTCCAAGAGGTAGAAATATTATCAAGAAAAAGCCAAAAATTTTGAAATGTAAAGCTCTCACAACAGAAACGCAGTTCCTGTGGAACGTAAAATCAAAATTGTTACCAGTAAAAATAGGGGCAACTGGAACCACCTCAAAATGATTCAGAAAATAGCTGAAAAACAGAAATACAACAAACAGCCATATTCAGGACTACCCACCTATTTCAGAGAGTATTAATATAAAAGACATAAGTTTATTACAGGAAATAGCTTTACCAGTACGCACTATACATCCTAACCACATAGCGGCTGCAATATTATATACTCTAAGAGCATGGTTGGTTTGCGGTATATAATTGTAAATATGCTGTACAAAGACGATAAATTATGATAATGATAGTGGTAATGATGATGATGATAATAATAATAATAAAGTAGTTAGTGACAGTGCGCATAAAATAAATAAGTACACACCTACATTCAACGTATTTTGAGGCCCTTATTGATTAATGATTTTTTACGATCTTTCATTCCTGCTGGCGTGTCAGTGATCTCTGACAAGTTTGTAAGACTTCTCCAGATATCTCCTTTAAGCAGTAAACTGCAACAAATTGTTGAATATTTCGTTCTTTCTTATTTTTAAATCAATAACTCTCACTTCGTACAACATCGATTTTGCAGTCGTAAAATTAACTTAAACATAAATAATTAAAATAATAAGAATAATTTATACACTAAAAGAATGTATTTCTAAAAGGTTTACATTTTATTAATATTCATTTACAAAGAGTGCTGTGCACACCAACACGATCCGCAGTAACGCAGATTGACATTGTGTCCTATCGGAACAAATTCCACCCATAAAATAGATTCACTTTTAACTCGCGTTTCTTGGGTCCCAATTGGGTATACATAATTAGGACCCAGAACGCTCTGCGCGGCGTCACGTGGAAGAAAGACGGTATATGACCTTTGACAGACGATATTGTATTGTGTAAAGATAATGACTGAAAAATGTGGCTTATTTTTACACAGTGAATATCAAATAACAACGTTGAGCCTAACTGTGTAGAAGGTTCCAGTCTTCTTAATACGGGGTTATTCAGAGTTTGCAGCACTTGTAGCCAGTTCTTTAAAAATATTTATGTTCATACTTTACCTCATGATTCCACCTGTACTTCGAATATTAAAAAAAAAAACATTGCTCCGGGTGTTGTATTCAAAATAACTTCTTAAGCCTCAAAAAATTGTCACGAACTTTCTTTGTTATGTTTTCTGTAACATTTAACGAATATGTTTGTTGCCTTGAATTTTGTTCTGTTTTGTTCTGAATGTCGTAAGAATATACCATTCATCTTATTTATTGAATAAATAATATAGACGCTTCTAAAATTTCTTTATTTATTTCACACTTAACCTCAAACTAGCATAAAAATATAGAAATTGAAAACCATTCCCATACAGCAAATTTTTGTTTTTGTGCTTTGTCATGTTTCAAGAATTAACTAATTAAAACAATAGGACGATAAGATAAATAGCGAATAATATGTAAATTGCGCAACATATTCTGAAGTAATGCCGCCAAGATTTTTATTGAGGTCGAACGTTGCCGTATTTGAAGTCTTATTCTGCAGAAAAATAATGATATCGAGCGGAAGTAGTAACAATTTGTGTAGTTCAAGGAAATGTAACTTGCGATCGTTAGAAGTAATTGCTTCGGGTTTTATTGATGCGAATCCAATAAAATGACTCGCAATATTATCTGAAATTTCGTTGTGGTGATAGGTTGGCCGTATAAGGTGATATTGATAATTTATTCTATGCGCGACATTGCACAATCTCAAATCCTGCATTCTCAGCTCCTGTGTGAGCAGTCAGGCACCTTGGTGGAATCGAAGTTCTTTTTCGATATTTTAAATCCCGGACGAACACCGCTGTTGCGGATGACCTCAGTAGCTCAGTCGATCGATTAGTGTGACTTTTATCGTTGATCCTCATATGTATATTGTAATTACACGATTAACACAAGTCCGTCTTTGTTGATGTGGTACTAAACACTCAACAGATTACGGTCCTCCAGAAGGGAATAGCTTCTAAGCTGCTCCAGATTTCCTTTTCTTTATGAAGCCTGTTACCGTGTTTACAAGAGCCCGCCAATGGCTTCTGTCCTGAGCAAGACGAATGCACGCCACATTTTCCTGTTCGTTAAGTAATATTTCTTTTTAATATCCTATTCTACGTCGCAGCCCGCGCAGTGGTCTTCTCGGTAAGATCTTCCACCTGAAATGCTTTACCTATCTTCATATATCCCTGGCGTTTGACATTTCTTGATCATCCATATTTCTTACATCTTCAATTCTAGTAATATCTGGTGAAAAATAGAAGTTATAAAGCGCCATATTATTTACTTCCCCATATTAAGTCCTCTCGAATGCCCCAAGTCTCTGCTGCTCCATTTCGTCTATCAAATGGCAAGAAAATTGAATCCCACTGAAGAATATATCAGTGTGAAGTCAGCTTAGTAATATTTCTTTCTCCCGTTCTTGGCGCTAACCCTATCGCATCAAAATTCCATTCATTAGGAAATTAAGAGCGGATTGAAGTCACGGGCTGTCTGCTATCATTCAGTGCAGAATCTTTTATATTCCAGTTTCCTATCCAAAAATTTAAAGCTTAAGATAGACACAACTCTAATTGTGCGTGTTGTTTTTTATGAGCGTAGAGCTTGGTTGCTCACGTTGAGGGAGAAACATAGGCTGAGGTGTTAGAAATAGGGCGCTGAGTAGAATACTTGGCCCTAAGGGGGACGAGGTAAGAGGAGAGTGGAAAAACTACATAACGCGTAACTTAATGATGTTTACTCCTCATAAAATCTTATTCGGTTGATCAAATCAAGAATAATGAGATAGGAGAGGCATGTAGCACGTATGGGGGAGAGAAGAGGTGCGTACAGGATTTTGGTGGCGAGATCTGAGGGAAGGAGATAACTTGGAAGATCCAGGCATAAATACGAGAATAATATTAAAATGTATCTTCAAGAAATTGAATGGGGTATGGGCTGAATTGATCTGGCTCAGGATAAGGAGAGGTGGCGGGCTCTTGTGATTGCGGTAATGAACCTTCGGGTTCCATAAAAAGTGGGGAATTTTTTTTGACTAAATGAGGAACTGTTGGTTTCTCAATAAGGACTGTGAACCATGGAGTTGGTCAGTTGCGGATTTGGTTGGTGCTTTTCGTTGTATTGACGGTCCCGGTCTGCCCATAGGCCGTTCGTTCGTGTGTCTTAGTGACGTAATGTAGCTAAGATATAATGCTCCATATAAATACTCTACATACTGTGAGTGTACCTCAGGATAGAGAGGTAGTTTATTTTAATGACTGGTTGAATTACACACGGTAGAAATTATTCATTGTAAGGTTGCTATTTAATTCCGCATTTAGAATTCGCAATAAATTGCACAATAAAAAATGTAATTATGGCGCAAATTGTGAACGTCATCTGTAGCTCTCTGCAGTAAGACCTGAAATATATATTTTTTCTTATATAAATTGCTTAAATATTGGGCATACTGGAGCAAAATACCTGCTGACATTTATAACTTATATAGTTTGCTATTTACTTAATCTTACCTGTATTGGTTATGTGTTGTACTAAATAATCGCCTGGTGTAAAGCTCTTTTTTGATGGCAACAGAAGAGACAGCCGTTGTATTCTGAGGTTAGATCAACGTGAAAGTGCGGCTCTGTGCATTGCTCTGCTATATCCGAAATAGTGTTGCTATGGTTGAATGTCACCACGCTTCACCGACTTGTGTTGCTCATCACAGTAGTACTAACATGATAATGTTTATGGAACTGAGGGTAAAACTGAAAAACTCAAGAAAAGCCTGTTCTCGTGTCACTTTTCAGCGGCAAACGTCACACAGATTGGCCCGAGACGGAAACCATGTTTCTGTTATTAGGCTGGCGACTGACCTTCTGGCGTATGGCAAATTGTTTCCAAGCCTAAAGCTAAGCTGAAGTTATTTGGCCCCTAGGGCGAAAGGAAAATTCACTGTGCATTTGGCACACAGGCCAACCGGTGAATATTGTGTATGAAAATAATATATTCTTGTTGTAAGAATCATAGAAGACATGCATAGACTCTCTGGTAAAAAGTAAGCACTGGGCTCTTTAAACTACCATGTACGAACATTTCGATATGAAACTGCGTTTTGTGGTGCACCGTCTTAAATATTGGTGTAGATATTAAGTACTTGCGTAATCCGTAAAAATGTTAAAGATATACGTGATGTTTCATAAGGCAAAGAATGACGCTCAGGCAATTGCAATAAGCAATATAACTACTGTAGATAAACTGAAATTCTTACGTCACTTTCTGAAATCCATGACCATTCCTACTACACGAACTACAACCACACGCGGACTTAATATTAAGAGAGGCGAAGCGTTATTTGTGATACTTGTGAAGTTGGAATTTACAGCTAAATAGATTCCTAACAAGAAGGAATTTAATCCTGTGCTTTAATTTTTCTATTACAAATAAGAATCACGTATTTCAGGCAACATGCAAATCTAAGTATTAGGTCTCACGTACGTATTGTCTGCTTCAGCACATCCACTATATAAAAAGGGAATCGGATTAATTAAGGAAGGAATTTCTTCTTATGAACGTACCGTACAGACTCTAAGGGCTAAACATTCAACGCCGGCCTCGGTACAATGCACGGAAGCTTTAATTCTTCACGCGCTGCAGGCTTCGTTGCACTGCAATTGCGTGAATGCGGGTGCGATAAATTTAAAAACTTCTTTTTACGGCTATAGTTGTTATTTAAAACAGTTTCGTTTAAGGGCTAAAGATATTACAGTAATAGTATAGTTATGTGATGTTTATTTTTCTGATTACTGCTACGTTTTTAAGAATTTACTTTAGTTATTAACCTTTTGGCGCCGGAATAATTTTTTAAATTTTAGCACATTCTATATATAAAATGTGAATAATACAGGAACCAGATATGTTAGAATTATGAAATGAACTGCATTTTGAAGAGAAACAAACGGAGAGTACATACCATGTTTAAAATATTCAGTACCTATATTTGATGAATAAATAAATAAAATGCAAATTTAGAGGTTAGTGGTGCGGTACGACCACTATAGTTGACATTAGGGTTCAAAAGGTTAATTTCAAGCAAATTCTATCGCTGTGTGAGTTTAGCGTCCCGAGGCTCTGACAGTGCAAGATCTGCTGTTGTCATCTTCAGGGTCTTTACACTAAGTGTGGCAGGGTCGTCCAAAGTTTTGATAATATCTACAAGAAAGAAGACGTTACCACCGTGACAATTCTGAGTTGATCATCTGGTAGTATGATTAAAGTAGTGACTGTATTTAGTAAAACTGTTGTTATGTTTACCAGAAAAAAAAGACGTCACGTCCCAGAAGTACTATTCACGTACCGTCCTTGATAAAATATAATTTTCGTTGAAACAATTTCAGATTCTTTGAACGTACAGCGCGGGCAGCTACAATGCATGTAGGTTCGGTGAAGCTGACAGTTACTCTGCGTGGCGATATGAATATTAAACTGCTGTGTGTCTGTTGGCGGTATTATATAAAATTACATAACATTTTCTTGGTAGTGTTAAATGGAATATTTGAAATTAATTCATTGAAAAATTTTCATACTTTTGGAGTAAAGGATTAAATATAGCACGCAATTTTTTGTTTTACCACTCGTCCTGTCCATCAATAATACATGTTCATTTTGTTGTGAGACATTCATGTCGACCTCACAAGAGGAAACAAGTTTGCATACCAAATTAACAAATTACCTTCACGAAAGAGTAAAATAATGTGTTTGCTCCTATGGAATAATACGTGTATATATATATATATATATACACATACATACGTACACACATACACACACGCATATACACACATAAACACACAACACATACACACACATACACGCACACAACACATACACGCATGTCTACACACATACACACACACGCATACACAAACATACACACACAACACATACACACACATATACACATAACACATACACACATATACACACACATATACACAATACACATACACACACATACGCACACACGTATACACATATACACACAAAACGTACACACACATACACACGCATACACACCCAACACTTACACACACATACACACACGCATATACACACATACACACAACACATACACACACATACACACACGCATACACACATACACACAACACATACATACACATACACACATACGCACACATACACACACACATAAACACATACACATACACAGATACGCACACATACACATACACACACATACACACATAACACACGTACACACACGCACGCACACACATACACACACACGCACGCACACACACACATACACACACTACGTTATTTTATTTTATTGGTGTGTTAGGTCTATGGAAGTGCCTTAATGTATTTACGGAGTAATATGTTGGTGTTCGCGGCTTGAAGTTCTTGGTTCTACTAGCAGGGAATTATATATTTTTTGTTAGTACCATGAATCAGTGGCGTACCGAGGGGGGTTTGGGGTGTTCAAACCCCCCTCCCCCCCCGAAATTCCGAAGGCCCTCCAAAATCTCGCCAAACTCAAGCCGATTGTAAAAACTTTTTTAAATTGCTGACTTTAGGACGCCAACACCCCAAGATGTTCGGAAAAAAGGCAGTAAAATTCTAAAACTACCGCCGGTTCGCAATTGTTTTACATTAGCAATGACAGATAAATTTGTTGTCATCATAAATAGTATTAAAGTACCAATAATTAAGAAAATTTTACTATATGAAATGAAATTTCTTGTACCAAATTACAGTTGCCTCCAGAACCCCTGACTAGGGGGCTTCTGCCCCCAGATTCCCGTTTTCTCTGACCTCTACTGAATTTGTTGAACCCCCCCCCCCGAACAAAATTCCTGGGTAAGCTACTGTCGTGAATTGATTTGTTAGTCGTACACGGTAGTGCAAAGATCACTTGTTAATACTAGCAATATATTTAACATCGAGTGTCAAGTGATTCTTACGCCAGTCTGTACAGTCTTCGCACAAGGTCATAGTGAAGATTTCCTCGAAGTACTTGAAATATTTCATTTTACTCTCAGTCTGTGGACGGCAACGTGGAATGTCGATAAACCTTTTCACAGTTTGATTGGAGTGGTGCAGTTTGGTTCATATAATTCCTAATTATTGCGTAACAGACAGCAATAGATTAAACAGTACGGGAATAGAGCGTTGGGATGTAGCTAAAGTGAAGCAGTATTACGGAGGAATTAAATGTTTCTGATATTTCAACGTAAAGGTAAAGGTAATTTTGACCCTGTACACGCCATGATCCCTGATCGAGGAGTGGAATTTTAACTCCATTAATTCTAAATCTCGGCACCAGAAAGAGACCAGTAATCCACCTCTCGGCAGATTGACTTCCGTGAGGGGGAGGCTTTGGTATCCATTGAATGGGAGGATTTAAAAATAAACGTGGTCTTGCTTGAAATCAAAACACAGTTTTACGATCTTTCAGTCCGTGGCCTAGTCTCTATACCGACTACGCCATCCAGGCCGCTTTAGATTTCAGTACGCATGTGACATAGGAAGTATGCCCAACTTCACAACCATTTGAAAATGTCAACTTCCTCGAAGACCGTTTCATGTAAATTAAATTTCAGTTGTATAAGTATGTTCCTGTGTGCAATAATCCTTTATTAATTGTGGTACTTTTTAAATATATTTTCATGATACTCCTTTTTTAAAATCACTACTTTTCAGTAAACCTACTACGGTGTGCGAAGTTAGGAGTATATATGAAAATAGTACCATTTCCTCGAATATCAGTAGAGTTTTGCATTGCTGTAGTAAAGTGTAACAAACTCCCAACTTGTGGTGCACTTTTAACTGGCCCTCACTGTGTTTGCTGCTGCCGAAACCTGCAACAAGCATGCCAGGAAAAAGACATGCGTACATAATTCTATTCAGAAACCCTGAAAGAACGGAGAACTTGGAAGAAATAAACGTAAAAGGAATAACAATATTGTGGCGTAGACTGAATTCCTGGAGTTTAAGGTAGGTACCATGTCGTGTTAATTAGCTGGAAATGTATGATATGTTAGAATATTCTTGGCTTTGTTAAGGCCAAGGATGAATATAAGAAGAGAATGGGAATATGGAGGGCCGTCAGCGCGAACATCCGTGGATTTCTTTCCGCAACTCCTGTAGAGCTGAAAGCTACTGGATTTGCAAGAATGACTGTGTTACGTGCAGTCATTTAATTAAACAGAGCTAGATAGCAAGTCACAAACAAGAATCTAATGAGTTTGTGTGTTACAGGATGTGGAATTAAAGAGTGAGACTGCTTGCTACTTGCAGTAAAGTCAACAGTTGTAAAATGTTTCTAATTTAACATAACCACGCTAAAGGACGCTTAATTACCTTTCTGCATGTAACTTCGTGAACGAAGCTTTATTAATTTAATAAAAGATGTACAAACATAACTACTTTCTCACTGTGAATAAAAATATTGCTCACGTTAATGAAAAATGAAGATTGTGTTATCTTGTTTACAAGAGCCAGCGTATGTACATAAATATGGGCGTTATTATTGTGTATTAACACGAAGTAATCGTATTATATTAAATTCTTCTTCTTCTGCTTCTGGAATTACAGTCCTTAGAGGACCTTAGCTTCTTCTGAATATCAGAAGCTCTCCAGCAGGACATATTTTTATGGCGTGCGGTATTCAGCCCCACACCAATCTCCCTACCTGGAGGACCGGGCATTCCTTTATGTATGGGTCACCACCTTTGACCTGTCTGGTATTTGAGGTCCTACCAGTAGCTACGCTGCCACCAGCTTAACTGTCAGGATGGTCTGACCAAGCAAGTCGGACAGCTATGGCAACGTAGCATACCTTCGGAGGGGGAGAGGGGGTTAAATTCTACTACGAAACTTTAATTTCTGTTCCAAGTTGACAAAATTTTATACGAGTGTCATAGTTAAACCTTATGACCTTGAATTAAAATTTTATTACTTCATTCTACATTGTATTAAATGTGGTCGCTTTTCGACCGACAGAGCACGGAGAACGAGAAAATTTTTGTGTGTAAGTTACAGCGCGCGATGGCACTGACATGGCGCATATTTAAAAGTCCAGACATTCTGTTTCCATAACCGACCGAAGGTCGCCGTTCGGAGGCGTATCTTGAAATTATTGGGTTGTGATGCAAGGGTAATGACTGGACTTCATTCATTTGTGACACAGACTGTAGACAGGTGGTAATTTTATAATACGTCCGTGAGTTTTCAAAAGAGTGTGGCCATGTGCAACTCTGACATTAATTGGGAATGTACGTTCAGAGCACTCTGTTATTTGTGTGAACTTAATAACCACATGTGGAGCGTCCGGTAGGAATTCCATTTGAAATTTCTCGAAGAAACCAGGGTAGCATTGCCCCTCGTTATTATGCTACTGCCTGGTGCCCATGCAATCACAAGCTCACACCAGCCGATACGAAAAGAAAACTGAAGAACGTCTTAAGAAGTAAAGTGACGGGACTTTCAAACAAGTGTATCTTTTACGAATTATGAGATAAATAGTAACAGAGATATTTTTTTATTTGATGTGAATCCATTAGAAATTCATCCATCTTTTACTGCATCGGCTACATACACGGAGCAGCTATAGTGTCTTGTCAAGATGTGAGAATTGCTGTAATCAGAATATTCCAAAACCTTTTCGTGAATTGAGCTTCGGCGGTGAGTTCGAAGGCATGAAACTTGTCATTGCGGAAATGATGGGTTTGAGAGTGGAAGTTGAATTTATATATATACATACATTAAAAGCTTAATTTGTGAGTATTAGGTCTATTTGAATGTAACTAAAAAGTGAACCAAAAGCATTTCGCACGTTGGAACACATTAATGACTGTACAGGCCTAATCGGGAGCTGTAATTATTATATTAATCGTAAGTTTTTTTGGGAATAACTTGTGACCCGAATTAAAATATAACTTTTCAGTCTTCTAAATATTCAGGCGGATTAATGTTACTTACTGGCATAGCTCATGCAGTGTAAATTAACGTAAAGGTGGAACTCACTTTAAAATACATTTTATTCAACGCTGACTAGGTGAGAAACTTTTAAGACAAGAATTTGTGGCTATTAACGAGAGAAACAGAAAATCTTGGCGACCGTGCGGTCTAAGGAATAGGTCTTTAGCCTCTCGATTGCTGGGATCGCGAGGTCGAATCCCGTCTCTTGTGTCTGTTTTGTGTGTATGTAGGTATCGGCCTCTGCGACAAGCTGATTACTCGTTTAGAGAGGTCCTACCGGGTGTGTTTCTAACTGTGTGTGATCTAGAAACTTCAACAATGATGCGGCGTAGGTTCTAGTTGGGCTGTTGCGCCCAGACAGCCTTAGAGAAACCCCTTATTTTCCCTCATCTTCTTCGCCTGACTGGCTTCACATAACTGCTGTCATGTACTAACATGGAAGTAATAAAAACAGTGGAATTACGTCACGCCGAAAGCTTGAAGGCTTTCAGTGATTTATGTCATCTAAGATCCTACATGGACAGGACCTATTGACCCTTTCCAATTAGTACATCTGCCTCAATCCTAAAAATAAACGAACATCGAAACACTAACAAGCACTCCCACTGAATTTTTTCCTCAGCGCACAGAGGCGGAAGGAAGAATCCCCTGACGAAGCGACCTGACACACTTTATTGATTATTTCCTGTTATAAATCCGCCTCCTTCTGTGAAAGTAAAAGGTCTGATAAGCTGAGACTCTTAAATCCGTAAATACTGACTTTATTATTGGATTCGTGCGTTCCTTAGAGACGTTATTTCAACAGCGGGCCTTACTGTGTGAACTCAGTTGGAAAGAGTGTTATAGGAAACATTTGTACTAGGCTGAGATTCAAAATAAATAATTACTCAGCCATTACGTCACAGTGATTACTGTGTTCTGCCATCTGAAAGAAAGAATTGAAAGGCTGTGAATTTTTATACTTTGTATTTAGGTATATCTCTTGTGAGGCTAATAAAATCAGTGATTTTTTTGTAATAATATTAAACTCGTTTGTCCTTATGACGAAATTGCTTTGTGACTGCCAAGAGGTAACGCTAAAATTATCCCTGTCCACGCCAGCAGGGCACATGGGGGGGGGGAGTGTAGAGGGAAGCTCCCATTCATCCTTAAACCTTTGCACTAGATGGAGAATGTCTCGAGACCCCGCCAGTTTACTCATTGAATAGGGAGCAGGTTTCGCCCGACGGGTTTTGTGGAGGTCTTGGTGAATAGAATAATATCTTGCCACCATCAGGATTCGAACCACGGATCGTCCAGCTCGCAGCCAGTTTACCGTGAGGTAGAAAATGAAATTTTAACCTTTTGATGCCTAATGTCAACTATAGTGGTCGTACCGCACCGCTAACTTCTAAAGTTGCATTTTATATATTTATTCAACAAATATAGTTACTGAATATTTTAAACATGGTATATACTCTCCGTTTTTTTTCTTTCAAAATGCAGTTTGTTTCATAATTCTAACGTATTTGGTTCCTGTATTATGCACATTTTGTATACAGGGTGTGCTAAACTTAAAAAATAATTCCGGCGCCAAAAGGTTAAATGTAGTAGAGATGAATTCATTCATCAAGTTTTTAGTATGATTTCTACGTTCGCCTGGAGATGCACGGAAAGCTGTTAAATCTCAGGTCGATATCCGCAAAAAATTGTAACTGATTACATTCGAATGAAAGACCGGAGAGTTACTACAAACCTCGGTCGTTTGCATAGGACAAGAGACTGCAGCAAAAGCATCATCTGTACTTGTCCACACACTTTTTCTCTTATATTTCTTTCTTCTCCCTGGTTTATTTATATTTACGTGGATGTTTGGCGACGAGCCTCGGGGGATATCAACGTAACATATTTCTTTGCAGCAATCCCGCATGCAGATGGTACAGTGTGCATGCGGCCGCTAAAGTGCGTCATGAAATGTGACGTGTTACAGTCATCCGTAAATACGTGTGTACAGTCAGGACGACATCGCAACAGAGAAAGGCTGTGTTACATTTCACAAATTGTACGGAATTGCCACATTCCGTTCTTTAGTTTCTGTTGCCGAAGGTTAATTCAAGGGAGCAGTTTTTGGATACAAGTCTCGTTGTTTGTTGACGTCATAGGTAACGTAGCAACGGTATCTGTCATTAATATTGTACATACAGTAAATGGTATTTGAAGTGTTCATGATCTTTTCTATGTTCATGAGATTGTGTGATTTTTTTCACATCCTGCGGAGCAGAATGCTACGAAAAACACCTAAAAATGTTTTATTATTTTCAAGCCTAGGGAATTACATGCGTCACCTGCTGCAAGTTCAGAAACTCTGTAGTTTGACCACCAAAGCACACACCCACCCACCCACCCACCCACTCACACACACACACACACACACACACTATCTTTGTTAGTGCTAGAGGGTTTTCACAACACACACACTCACTCTTACACACCCACGCACACACTCACACTCATTCTCTCTCTCTCTCTCTCTCTCTCTCACACACACACTCTATCTCTCTCTCTCACACACACACACACACACACACACACTCACTCACTCACTCACACACTATATTTGTTAGTGCTATAGGGTTTTCACAACACACACATCACTCTCACACACACTCACACACACACACACACATTATATTTGTTAGTGCTATAAGGTTTTCACAACACACACACTCACTCTTACACACCCACATTCACTCTCTCACACACACACACTCTCTTTCTCACACACACA
>Ga0123352_10011949_pt1 | contig 13704 bp, 10 predicted proteins | sample TergutLab28metaG_FD_89700 | JGI IMG/M metagenome (GOLD analysis project Ga0123352, IMG submission 89700) | Labiotermes labralis P1 segment gut microbial communities from Petit-Saut dam, French Guiana - Lab288 P1 | ecosystem: Host-associated > Arthropoda: Insects > Digestive system > Gut ...
CATCCTGAGTATTACAATGTCATTTCTTGGATGCGGGAAACGTGACTTCTCCTTACTCTCCACTCCGCACCAAATAGGGTTTCGGCATTAACCTGGCACTTGGCTGGCCTCGAGGTAAAGTGTTGTTACCTTGCCCTGATATTATAATAGAGAAAACAGAACTTTCAGGACAGACGGTCTCGTAGACGAGATTACAACCGGGAACCTTCTGAATATATGATCTGCATGCTGTGTGGGGATGTCGCAATTTTATTGGCGTGGCAATGACAGTGCATATAACAGTTTAAAAAGTAAAGGTGTCTTTGTTCCAGCCGTAATGGCATATGGGTTTGTGAAGGCACAGCTCCACTCATTCTTAATCTCGACATTAGATTGTGAGTTGCCAGATTCACGTCTCGGTCACTCTAACCCCGCAGAAGGAGCGCCACGATCCACTGCATACGAGCTGGCAAGGCCAACAGAGCCAGTCAGGTCAACTTGCCTCCGATGACACCACGATCTCTGTTGTCCAGCCCTTTGCCTAGCAACAAAGATGACTGAGCTGTTCCAGCTAGGTATAAATACAGTATTAGTCACGGTCTTAAACATGTTTCTTTTTCCTAAGTTGCAATCCGGAAACTCGGGAGGAGAAAAGAATACGAAGGTGGGCAGGCAGTAACATGTTTCATAACACGCTAATCCACCAGTATAGAGGAACATACGGAACGCCTCGGTAGTGGTATCCCATACTGAGGTTCGATCGAGAGGCCTTGCTTTGACAAACTGCTACTTTTTTTTATGTTTTGCTAACCGTGCATTGTGGGTAAACTTGATGTACAATTACGTTATATAATACGTTTATTATTATACACATCTACATGTTTCGAGCAACTCTGTGCTCATCATCAGTAGGTCAAATTGTATTAATACCATACCAGATGCTGCATTAATACAATTTGACCTCCTGATGATGAGCACAGAGTTGCTCGAAACATGTAGAGGTTTATAATAATAAACGTATTATGTAACGTAATTATGCAGCAAGTTGGTCATTTACCGAAAGCGTTACGTGTAGCAAATAGCCCGATTCTTTCTACTCGGTATGAGACGCCCGTTTACTGTATCATCCATGTACATGATACAACGTAGCCCTGTGCACTGTAATCATTACATTTTTATCGTCACAGAATTCTAAGAATTCGCTTCTGGCAGATCTCTATAACGCTTCGCAGCTTGAAGTCTCTTGTCTGTAACGAACTCAGCAAGCACTCCCATCTTTCCTCTATTTGACGTTTACAATTACGACAGGGTTGTACACCCCGCGGTCCTAGGGGCGCATGAGATGGTACAGTTCTATAACCAGGTCTAAGTGGCCACTGGCTACCTACATATAGAGTGATACCTGCAAATAGCAACTGTAATTAACTGTGCATTTAACATCTCGCACAGCGCGGCTCCCACTGGACGGATTCCCATGAAATTTGATACTGGAAACTTTCTTAAAAATCTGTGGACAAACCCCATATTTCGTTTAAATCGGGCACTTTACATGAAGACTTAAGTACGTTTAATTGCTATCGGCCACATTAAATCCGCATAAAAAAATTCTCTTCGAGTGAAATAGTATCGGGCTCTTGCGACAGCCGAGGACGTATAGACTTAACGGGAGGGCGCCACAGCGTTACGTTATACGTAAATGGCATATTTTGTGACATCTCGGACGATCAACCTATGAGCCAATCAGCTGTTTGCACCAGGCCTTACCGCGTAACCTGATATTCTGGAACCATAATGTCAGCAGCAGACATTGCTTGCATTTGCATGGTATAATATGATGACGGAGGAACTGTGTTTCTACAGAAAATGGTAAGCATCCAACAGAATACACGGTTTCATAACACAGAAAAACACAATGACATGAGCGTACCTTTATGCACCCCTCAGCTACTCGCTGAGGCATACAATAATGTTCAGCTCCAAGGCGCGGAGAAGCAATCGGAGAAGTGAAGTGCATCACGTCTGCAAACCCCCCCCCAAACGTCAATACTGCAGCAGATGGCGCAGAAAACTTTAGTGGCAATTGAGAAGGCCGCTGTAACACTGTCGAGAGGATTTCGAAGTGAAGCACATGGTTTTAGTGGGGAAGGTCAGCACAGGCCTACCCTCCTGAACGACATGACGCTGAAGAATTAGACTGGGTGCTACGAAAAGTAGTTTTCACTTTCAGAGCAGACTCTAAACTTTCTTACCGACTTATTTACGGCTAAACACGCCATGTGGAAAAATTCAAACACGTGCTGCATTTAAAAGTTGGGTATATTTAGGCTCGTACATTTAGGTTGTAGCCCAATATCGGGTTTCAATCCCAGCCAGGTGAGTTGTCACCTTTACGGCCCGGCCGATTTACCTCAGGGGAAAGAGCACACGGTGACCATTGAAGAAAACGCTGAGTGCGCCCAAGAGGCGGCCTGGACGCTATGGAGAAAAGTCCCCTGTCCCTGCCGGGAATCGAACTACGATTCGTCAGCTGTGTAGCCCTTAGTCTAGTCACTATCCTGAGTTACACAAGCTCACGAAGAGTTAATACAGGCCTCACACCAAGGTATGCCCGACTGTAAATTTGAATTCCCATATATGCTGTTATACCACACATGGGCACTCACCTGGAATATCTGCTTCAAGGAAAAGAGGGCCCGCCTCAGCTCTCGACCCTCCGAGTTGAGGAGTTTCTCTGCAACACAGAGCAAACACACGTAAGTTACTGACTACAGACTGTCTGCTGAAAGTTACGTAATTATTTAGCACGGGAGGCACATCGTTCGGGGCCTGCCTCACCGAATTAAACTGGAAAATATCGCATAAACCGAAATATAAAGCGAGAATAGCGCGCTGAATGGTAAGGGTCGCCTTACACCCTCGGCCCTTACGACACTTGCCAGGACCGCGTCAGGCACACATCATTTCGACGAATAAGGTAAGGTATAGCGCTGTTGTTTCTCCCTCAATATGTCAATAATATGTACCGTTTTTAATTTTATATCTCCCTCCCCATTAATGTTTTTATTATATTTTATATATTTTGTTTTCTCTAAATACCCAAATAAGCTTACAGGCATATGTTTAGAAGTGCGGAGAACAGAATTTCAGTGTTCAGGATACATCGTAAACGTAACTGTTATCCATGGCCCAACGCAATCCTCCGACTCTTTCTGCACATAAATCTCTACTTCTGCCACTTTAGCTCCAGTTACGTCGACGATCAATTAGGGTACACTGAAATCATATCATGATTAAAAAGTTTAAATTAAACCTAACGAAAAATTGTTTGTCCTTCAACAGGACACAATGCAGGGTTGTAATTGGCCTTCTTACCGGACATAATATCTTGAGAAAGACATCTTCACTTAATTTAAGTGACAGATAATCCCTTATGTAGGAGGTGCGGAGCAGTGGATGAAACCTCAGCCCACATTCTGTGTGAGTGTGCAGCCTTGGCTTCACTCAGACATACATATCCGGGCTCTTTTGCTGAGACCTAAAGAATATCAAGAGTTTAAGACTGGGGGCCATCTGGAGCTTTATCAAAGGAAGAGGGCTTCCTTGCCCTGGCATCAGATTATGGGGCACAACGGGCCCGTTTTAAGGCCAAGGTGCAGCGGGACCGCAAGGGTTCTGACCCAACTATTAATCTAAATCTAATAAATATAAATCTAACGAAAACTTTTATGAATTTTATTAAACATGACATAAGAAGTCTGAATGTGTTTTGAGGGTGTAGCATACAGAGACAGTATCTGAGTTTCATTTTGGGCACCGAATTTTCACAAACGAGGTTCTGGCTTCTGAATCATGGCGGTGCAGGTATCACATGTGAAGTGTAAGATTCATGGTGTGTTTCAATAGAATCAGCCAATCAATGAACCGATACGCCACGACACACACTGGTGTGGAAACATCTTTACAAACTGTACTCCTTTTAGCTAAATTGGGGTTCATACTGAGCAGTACAACGACAGGCTAACAGAAGACCACTGTAGTTCACATTTACACCAGTTAGTTAGTCAATACTGCTGTACACTGGGTTATAACACCGTGTTATCTGGTGAGTTAGAACCATCGTTTGTGAGGAAATACTGCATACATCAGCAGGGTAAAATGTGAAGATTAAGGCAGTGCGGAGCTAAAAAACTGTCCACCTGACAGACTCTACAGTGTCATCCACAAAAAAGGTCACACTACAAAACCTACCGCTGCGAGAACCTAAAATTTCAATTTATCATTGCACTTTACTATTCACTTGCCTGTGTTTTATTTCCTCCTTTCTCCTTTCTATCTTCCTTTTTCTGAGTCACTCCTTCCTCCTTTTATCCTTTCTCCCTCGGCCCTTATTTCTTTCATTAAATATTTCATTCTCCAGACACGCACGTTAATAATGTTTGTGGATAGCAGTGACTGCCTAACAGGTCATGCCCGTTCCGCGACCAATAAGTTCTTTGAAGTGTAACTGCAAGGGCTTTGATACGCATCTGCTGCTAAGGTAATCATTAATGTCAAAACTAGAATCAGAGAAACAGAAGATAAGGGTCAACTTGCTGTTCTCCGTGCTCGGTACGCTGTACCGCGCCCTGGTAACATTTTGTTTTTCATCCGCCCCGAGACCGCTTACTTTTTATCTTCTTGCGACGGTATGCGAACACAGGACCTGACTGGCCCCGACGTCTCAGGGGCGCCTGCTGACAGTTTAGCCTCTACCACGCATAGTTTGAGTTTTCTTTTAGCTCGAGCGAGGGCGTCATGCGTGTTTTAAATCTGATGAAGACTCGAACTGAGGTTAAGCTGACATGTTACAAGGAAAGACGTGTTAACGTCACACTATACACGGTCATTCTCACAGCACACGCAATGAGACAGGGCATGTAGTGCTGCATGAGTTCATCAGGCGTCATCCGACAGCAGGCACCAAACAGGTTAGTGGACGACACGTCACCACCGGAGTATCAACTTTGACCCTGCTAAACACAATGGTATGAGCCAGTCTTTACCTTCTGCAGCTTGATCGCAGATACACGTGTAAACAGTCAAGTTAATTAACCTTCTGTAACGATCCGCAAGAGTGGCCGCTGGCTGCATCCGTACCCGGGACTCTTAGACAATGCTGGCGAATTACTGACATGCTTCGCTCAAGCTGCAAATTTGTCCAACTTCACTTCCTTCTTATTACTTAATGAGTTACTTGGGCCAGGAAAGACAATATTACAGAGGGAAAAATGGGAAGATGGATGTGTATAGGCACATAGCTATAGACAGACAGACGGATAGATAGATAGATAGACAGATAGAAAGACAGATAGTCAGATAGATAGATAGACAGATAGATAGATAGATATAGATAGATAGATGGATGGATGGATGGATGGATGGACGGACGGACGGACGGACGGACGGACGGACGGACATACATACATACAGAGATAGAGAGATAGACAGACAGATAGATAGATAGGATATAGATAGTAACAACCAAATCCCTTCTCTGTCGTGTAACTCAGGCAGTTCCTGATAACTGAATCCTAACACCAATCTGCTGTTAGTTCATTTAAATATTACTCACTTCTACCCAATGACCATCCCATCTGTCCCACTGCTGTTAATTTTATGTATTATGCGGAGTCTGTGCAGTCACATCTGACAAGCGCTGGCTGCAACAAACGTCTATTATATGCTTCTAGTTTAAACCTTGGATCGACCCACTCTAACAACCATCTTCGAGCACAAAACTTGCAGTTAAAATGAACGTTCCGTGTGGCCATATGATGATAATGCGTGATAGTTCTGGACCTATGGTTGTTAGTAAACCTAAAGAAAACCAGCTCAGAATCTCCCAAGTTTATCGCAACCAACATACAGAGTTCAATGCTACGTGAAGCTAACAAAGGAACGAACTATATTTCTCCATCACCAAAATAAATTATAGCAGTCTGGGCGATTTACAGGAACGCGCTGTTTTATTTTAGCACGACGTGGCCGACCGGTTTGTGCTGATCAAAGTCCATATTCTTTGTGCAAGTTTGTTTGAACTCCGCCATGGAAGGCTGACGGTTAGGTAAGCAACCTCTGCCCTAGGGCTCCTAAGGTTGGGTATGCTATTGTGCCTGTAATGTACTTTATCGGTCACCTGAGTCGGTCCAACCAGAAGATCGCACCAGTTATCACAGGGTGTACCCGAAACCAATTCTCTTTCAAAGCAGCTCTCTTTCGCAAACAACATTTACGGTTCTTTCCGTTGCTGTTACATACTTTATTACAGAAGAAAACAACAGTAATTTTCGTGTGCCTCTGTCTCCAGCCACAAACAAAGCTATAATATACATATCGTACAGCTGGGGTAAATTGATTCGACACTTGTAACTTACTATTCATCTCATTTTTGCTAACGCACTATAAGTAGTATCAGAACAATGTACCTCTTAATTTCTAAGAATTATATCTGGCTTTATCGGTAATTTCAGGCATCACGTAGGCCTCAGCGTCACTGGCCACAGCCCTGTTCTTATCTGCCTGTTATGTGCTTACGTGAACGGAGGAGCTTCTAAAATTCCAGTCCGTGGCACAAACAGGGACGAACACGTGCAAATACCAAGTTTATACACACTGCCTTTAAAATGCAACATTACAAAATTACACTGAACAGTCATCAATCTAATGTTACCAAACACCAAAATCACTACTGCCAAAAGTCGAATTTGAATTTCTAGCCTCAGGCCATTAACTATAAGAAACGGGCTCAGCTGAAAAGAAAAGAAATGCATGCAGTACTGGATGTGGACGTTCCTTGCAAAGTGCCAAACAGAAGACACAGAAGCTGCATCTTGGAAAGCTGCCACATTCAGTATGGAGGAGAAGGATATTGTCAGAGAAGGAGATTGGTGTGAATGGCTCAGGACCGTATCAGTTTCGTAGGCGAAGCACTAAACCTTTGGGCTCCATAACTGGGAACCGTCTAATCGTAGCATTATTGGCTAAAATACATGACATCTGTCATTGAATTAGGCGGTTCATGGGCACTGTCGTTCAGCTGGACTCAGACAAGGAATATCTTCTCTCACATTAAATTTTACGAGCATTTCGGCTAAGCGTGAGAACGACTTTCAGCTTGACGTGTCCATCGGCAGGGCGCTATTCCTGCCACTGCTTTATTCTTCTACCCCAAATATTGAAAAACACGGCGACAAGAACATATAACTAGTGTTATATTTTGACACCACACATCACCAATTTTATACGCGAAATGCCTGAGGTATCATTTAAGAAGCCGAATCACAAACAAAATGATCGACCGATTTTCGGTTTTCGCAGCAGAGTAGCTGAAGATCCCGTTCTTCTGAAGTATGACGCTGATCCACAAGTTTCGATGCAGTGTCACGTCGCAGACGAATGAAATCCCTGAAATGACTGTCACCTGCATCACTCTCAGAACGGCAACACAATAAAGAACACCAAAGAAATGGTAAAAGAAGCGGACTGTCAGAACGGTAATGGGTAACAAAGACGGTTGGTACAGAGCTTTATTATTAAACATTTTTATATAAATATGGAACAAGACATCAGAACTGTTCGCCAGACTCACATCGTAAGCAGCACTGCCTTAGAGCACTCACAATGCAACCGTCTGCACGTCCTCGAATATGCCTACTTCTCAATGGGACAATTTTTGATACGACGCGGTAATCCCCCCGTCTCTGTCCTGATATCAGCCGTAAGGCGCTCTGTCCATGAAGGAAGCCGCTGCCAACTTTTTTTAAATATTCTGGAAAGGGAGGGGAGCAATTTGAAGAGAGGCGTTGCAGTGTGGCAGTGAGAGATGAGAGAGACACGAGCGGCCCCTGGTTCAAAGACCTCACAGCCTCCGTACCAGGTGCGTGCACCCTGCCAGTTCGCAACCGGTTCATACATCTCCTTCCTTTCGCTAGTGTCCTAAATTCTATCCCAAATTCAAATTCGGTATCTTAGTTTTACCATCTATCGTTATTTTTGTATTATTCGTCTACTGTTACTTAACGGGTGACCGCGGTAGCACAGTGGTTAAGGTGCTGTGCTACAAATCGGAAGGTCACTGGTTCGATCCCAGCTGGTGTCATTGGAATTTTTCATTGACATAATCCTTCCGATCCCACTATGGCACTGGGGAAGAAATGAGTACCAGGAGTATTTCCTGGGGGTAAAGGCGGTCGGTGCGTAAGGCTGACAACCTCACCACCATCCTATGCCGTTGTCATGAAATCTGGGAACCTTAACTTCCTGGAACCCTCTGGGCCACTCCAGGCCTGTAACGAGACTGCTTTACCTTTACCTTTTACTGTTACTTAACGACACTGCTGTAATTGCTGAAGTCAAGTAGGACGGCACGATGGAACTGACAATGAATTGGAAGAAAACAGGTGTTTTATAAACATAACTGATGTATTGAGCATTTAACAACCCTGTTTGAAGCTACTCATAAATAACGATTTTCCTGCTACTTGTCATTTGGACTTCACAGTTCACAAAGCATCGATAAATAATCCAGTACAGGCGCCTATAAAATCCATAAACTTAATACAAGGTAATCGAGCTGGATATCCCATGTTAAGACAATTCTCACTTCCACTACGCAGAACCGTGGTCTGAATCTAGAACTGCTCATCGTTATCCAGCATTTCGGCAGTCTCTATACGGACCTACAGACACCGTAGAAGAAAAAAAGAAGTTCTAACAGTTCTTCCAGGAAATTCTCCTTTTCGCGAAGTTTATTTCGATTTATAGACGTCTTATTATTTATTACACAACGTTCTGAAGTCTAGACACCTGCAACCGCCTGTTTGACCCTGCTCATTGTTTCGTTTGACCCAAATGTTATTTTCGTATTGCAGATCAAGAAACAGAACGCAGAAAGACATGCCATCAGCCACAGTTCTTAGAAAGCAGCAAGAACTCTGACAGTGCCGCCCTGATATTGCTACGAAGAACAGTACGTTTCCAGCTGTATGAGCTACAAAGTCAATGTAACTGTAGAATAAAAACCGACTAGATGCTACTTATTATTTTATTGTACTTAGGCTCAACATTTTTCGGGCACTACTATGCCCATCATCAGGAGCTGGCGACTATAATGTTGATTACCACGTTGGTCGTTTCGTTCTTGGTTAGCTGTAGGTTGGAGGTTAAGTGCGGTTAGGCTGGAGTGGTGTCCGGGCAGCTGGTTATAGCCTGCATGATGGGCATGGTAGTGCCCGAAACATGTTGAGCCTATAAGAAGTACAATAAAATAATAAGTAGCATCTAGTTGGTTGTTATTCTTCAGTCATCACAATGAAGCACGGTCCAACAAACATCAATGTAACTGTGATTGTTTCGTGTAACTTCTACAGAATGATTCGGACCTACAGGTCACATTTAAGATTTTTAAGAGTTCCTCTGATTATTTTGTTTGTCACTATTTCTCTGCTATTAGTTAGAACTACAGTATTCTGAAGGGTTCTGACAATTGTTCATTACACTTTCGATTGCTTAGTTTCTGGAAACTGTCCTTCGCCTAGTATTCCAAACAGAAGCGTTTCGGAAACTGGATCTGTTTCCATTCACACGCAGACGGTTTGGGTTACCCCCACTCACTTTGATCCGATTAGACGGCAAATGGGAACATCTTTTTTACCTGCGGATCGGTTTCACTTCCGGTGAGGCCCTTGTGGAGTTTCTGGTGACAATGGGGTACAGGGGCAGGATTACGTCTGTCATGATCAATCATTACTTCAGTAGCAACAACCAGGTGTGTCCTAGCTGGCGGATGACTGCAGCCTCCGGTTTTCATTTGGCACAACATTTAGCAAAACTCAACGAACCAAGTTAATATATAACTCGAAATCTATGAATCACTATTAAATAAAACTCCATCACTATGCACTATAGGACAAGCAAATTCTACACAAAGGCCTATTCGTATCTATTTTGAAGTTGTACATACGGTGCGTGGGCCCGGTAGCTCAGTCGGTATAGCGACTGACTAGGGGCTGGACGGTCCGGGATAGAATTCTGGTGGGGACGAGATTTTCCGCCCGTCCAGACCGGCCCTACGGCCCACCCAGCCTCCTGTAAAATTGGTACCGGGTCTATCCCGGGGGTAAAGTGCGGCCGGGGCGTGCTGCTGACCACTCACCCCCTTCTAGTGCCGCGGTCATGGAAGAGCAAAGCTATACCTCTACCCACCCTCAGGGCCCCACCGGGCCTGTAACGGGAACACTTTACATTTTACATACGGTGCACCATGTTCTACTCTATCCTTTCATTTACCAACAAAACCTTTTAAACCAAAAGTAACATTGCTATAATACGGTTATAAGGATGGTTATTGTATCGCATATTGTTATAATTTTGTACACAATATACAATCAAACCACACACAATCAGTACGTTGTGCCCTCCTATTTCAAGAAGGGTCATGTCAGCTCTTAACTCCACGATTCAACACCACCAACATTTATGCAACCAAGAACTTTGTTCAAAGAGACGACATCAATGTCGGAAAGTTTTATAAATTACTGGCATTTGCATTTTGTAAGCTACTAGAAGAATACTAACCATAATTACGTGTCCACATTCAAAACAGGCCTACACAGGGTTCCCCTGTTTGCGTCGTTCCGATTGGCGTTGTTTAGCTGAACGAAGGCCAACCGTTGTTCAGTACAGTGCCGTCTATACGTAACACATGCTATTAATATTTCGCAAGCCTGTACATTTCCACATAGTGTGTTCGTGTGTTTGTACATTCACACATTCAACGCCGATCATGCCCCCAGAATAGTAATTTATTAACTAACTAGACTTTGTAATGGAAACAGACTTTGTTCTGTCGGAGGTAGAAAATAAATTTATATGTACAATTTCGAAGAACGTTGGTCTTTAAAGATAAATATGGAAATTAATGGCGCATGACGTCGTTTCGAGTGACTGCAATTTTTAGCCAGCTTTAAGGTAGACTATGGTGGGCAGCGCTTATCGCATGGCAGTAAGGAATAAGCAATTCTTACAAAACGACGGAGAAGTATGGAACAGAATCGTATACAGATGATATTAGACAGGCAGCATGTGAGTTCCTGGGATAAATGTAACTAGCTCGGGAAGATGGCCAGCAGCTGACACTCTTATTAATTTTGCTGAACTTCCCTGTTATGCTATAAGAGCGCCACTTGGTTTGACATCGAAATGACATCAGCATGATACTCAGTTTCTTTTCAGTACGTACTCACCGATTATTGTGTGGACCCGTACGGAAAGCTGCGTGCGCAGTACAATGGAATTCTTTCGGCTGCAAAGGAAACAAAACACAGCGTTAGAATAAGAGTAAGGCAGTGGTCCACGCCTAATTGCATAGGCCTACCTTTTATGGATCGCACAATTGCGTTATGTACACTGTGAGATGTTGAGATTGTATCACGTAAGATTTGAACAAGATTAGGCTGTCTTTCGCCTGTATTCTAGTTGTTGTTGTTTTTTGTTGTGGTGGTCATGTTGGTGGTGGTGGTAGTAGTAGTAGTAGTAGTAGTGGTGGTGGTGGTGGTAGTGGTGGTGGTAGTAGTGGTGGTGGTGGTAGAGTAGTAGTAGCAATAGTAGTAGTAGTAGTATTAGTGGTGGTGGTGGTGGTGGTTGTAGTGGTGGTGGTGGTGGTTGTAGTGGTGGTGGTGGTGTTAGTAGTAGTGGTGGTGGTAGTAGTAGTAATAGTAGTAGTAGTGGTGGTGTTGGTGGAGTAGTAGTAGTAGTAGTAGTAGTGGTGGTGGTGGTGGTGGTAGAGAAGTAGCAGTAGTAGTAATATAGTAGTAGCAGCAGAAGCAGCAACCCCGACATTACTAGCATCAATATTTCAGTATTACTCTGACAATACTGTCAAACATCATTTGTCACTTCCTGTCGGCTCGTTTATCGTATTACCATAGTCCACCGATTCGACCGCCCAAAAGCGCAGCGGAATAGCTGCAGGAAATGACAAACGATACCCCTCAGATAAAATATGGGCCCCGGGAACAATCACAAAATAAAGAAAGATGTGCAATTAGACATAAATCTCAAACACGCACAAATTTTCGGTGTCTCCAACGAGTTACTCAGAAAGTCACGTGGTTGCATTCAAACACTGATAGCAGCATGAAGTGGCAGTGCAAGCAGTGACAGAGTGAAACGTCGCTGGGGAAGACGCTGTAACTACGCCCTCACTACGTCCGGCAATTTCTCAGTGCAAGGAGCTAATTATGAAGTAATGCAATGACGCTGTTGTAGAATTGACATTAGGTCAGGTGCTAAGAACTGGCGTCCCCCGACTGACAAAATGCGATTGGAGGGTTCAGCACATCCGGCTTGCGAGTTCTAACGTCCACATAAGATCAGTCAGCAACAGCAACATTTCTGATCCAAAACCGTAAAACAGAAACATTCTTGAGCAGAAGGTAGTCGCCCATATTTCTAAGAACTGTCCCGTCTTTTACAGAAACCGTCGGTTTATTGCTGTGTTCACAAAACCTGCAGCTGATCCCTACCGACAACCTCACACCCTGGACCTTTAAGAATGGCTGTAATATTAGCATCCCACCCAAGCCTCAGTATCCAATATGGTATCTTCCTTTCATATTTTCAGGCTATCATTTTTAATTCTGTCGCTAGTGATTCCATTAAAACCGACGTTTCCGTTACTTAGGACGTGACAAAGAATTCGCCAAGTTCGAGGTTCTGTGTTACATTTCCTAACAAAGGACACAGTGCGTGTAGAAATGATACAGCTTTGTCTATCAGCTTCAGATTCATGATACCCGCCTGACTGCCAATCAGCTGCTATGAACTTTCCATCTAGTTATCACTTTGTTACTACATCGAATTATTTACAGTGCGCGGGTGTTCGTTAGAACACAGAAGGATCTTCGTATCGTTAAACTCTTTTAAAACTAACATCAATATACGTTTCACTTAAAAAATCCATTCATACCTCATGGAGAATGGATTGTATCTTCATTAGAAATAATACAAGTACACTCCTTGCGAAAGATGCGGTGGTTCAGAACGTCGAAAACCAAGTACGTACAGCAGCAACTGCAGAGCTTCAGGCGGTTAAGCTAAACGCAGAACCGTCCGTCTTCTCCGCATAGCAGACACGTGTGCAAACCGCGTGCAATAAAAATGCCTAAAACTGTACGTGAATCAAACGGAAAATTCCCCTTATCGGAAAGCTTCTCTGATCTTGAGATTTTGTAAAATGAAAAACACGGAAATAACTGAAAGTGAAAACGGATAAGATAAACGTAAAACAGCAGGATTAAAGAAAGTATTCAGGTGTTCTGGGACATGGTGCTATGTCGCTGGGAAACTTATTGCCCACGTTTCGGAAGATCGTAGCGCCTTCATATTCAAGAGTTCAACAGTCCAACCACTTACCCAAAGACACACAGTCACATCCAAAAGACTGAGGTCCTCAACCACACCAAAGTCGAACCTCATTATGTGGCAAGAATATAAAATTTCCGAGGTTACAACAGCGTACTTAAATGACATCAAACCAACAAATTTATATATCTCAGTATTTAACTAACTTGATGCACAAAATTTGTTTCACAGTAAGTTTTATTTCATGCCTCTACATGTTTCGAGCACATGTGCTCATCATCAGGAGGTCAAAATTGCATTACACAGCCTCTGGTATCATCACAC
>Ga0123352_10011953_pt1 | contig 13702 bp, 9 predicted proteins | sample TergutLab28metaG_FD_89700 | JGI IMG/M metagenome (GOLD analysis project Ga0123352, IMG submission 89700) | Labiotermes labralis P1 segment gut microbial communities from Petit-Saut dam, French Guiana - Lab288 P1 | ecosystem: Host-associated > Arthropoda: Insects > Digestive system > Gut ...
GGGGGGGGCTTGATGACAGCTCACGTCCCGATGTTGTTGAAATCGCGCGCGTCCCTGACATGCTTCCGAGCTTGTTTCCTTCCTGGTCGGGCTAAGGACTTATCAGCACCCTGGTACAAGACGTTAGAGATAATCGTTATTGATTTGTTGTATCACATTGTTCGATTCTTGATCCGTCTTAAATAAACAGTAAGTCCATGAGAGATTTCAGGCTTCCGGGGCGGCGTCGTTGAGACGTTCGTTCTTCTGGGATGTTACGCAGCGTAACATCTCAGGAGAACAACGGTCAAAAAAATAAAATATGAGATTCCTTGTGTTTACACTAAACAGGTTGCACTGGCTGCCTCTTTAAGCCCTCGACACATCTGTCCTGAAATCTCTGTAGTTTTATTGTGCTGTTTCTCTTCCAGTTGCTTAGCTAGAATTTCTGGGCTTCCACTCAAAGCTGACAGAGGGGCCCCCCTGTGGTACTTCTAAAGTACATTGCCACTTTTTATGAAATTGTCACAAATATGAGGGTTCTTTGAACGTGCATCTTCCTCACGAAATAATGTGAAATGTCAACTTGATGCAACAAGGTAAATTTATTGATGTATCCTTAGCTCGACATATTTCGGGTACATACGCCTATCATAAGGAGCATTAGATGTTGAGCTGCAACATATGGTTTTCTGCACCGAGTTTGTGGATGGGTGGTGGTCTTGAGAGCCGCTGCGTAGGAACGGCTCTCAAGACCACAACCAATCAAAAAACTCGGTGCAGAAAACCATATGCTGCAGCTCAACATCTAATGCTCCTGATGATGGGCGTATGTACCCGAAACATGTCGAGCTAAGAATACATCAATAAAATTACCTTATTGCATCAAGTTGGCATTTCACGTTATTTCATGTCACAAATATAATTGAATTTCATACACAGCTATTTTTTTGAAATTTATTTCCTGCTTGAGTTCTTCTGAATACGTTAACATTTTCCCGAATAGTGGGTGGAGTTCAGGTAGTGTAAGAACAATAATTTTTTGTATGGGTTTCAGGGCCCCCTGTACTTATGGGCTCCTCTGCTTTGCACACTCTTGCTGTTTGTTCTCAACTTCTGAGCGGAATTACTGGTTAAATGTAGTTACGACAAATCTTTGCAGTTAAAAAAATAAGCAGGCCCTTGCCATTTTTCTTCTGTCATAGTTTTACCCCCTACAAGAGGTTTGCTGGGGTCAGTTCGACCGATAGGGTAACTAAAGTTCAAAACGTGAAAATAATGCCCTAAAGCAGTCAGTCTCTGTCAGATGCTACAGAGGAAGCGCTATGATGGCGTTTCCTTTCCCGTTCTTGAAACGAGGTTTATATGAAATTGACAGTTGAAAATTGAACATGCGAACGAGTAATTAAACTTTTGGCAGCACACTTCTGCTATGATGTGATGCAGGGAGGGGCAAGCACTGACTAAAATTTTAGTTAGGCAACTAATGCGACTTCTAAGCTCCATGCCAAGGTACGTGGAGTGAGTGAAATTTAAGCTCCGCACTAGACGTGGGTGGTCAGCTTCGCGCTCCTGTCGCTTTACTCCCAAGAAAAGAACTGACTGTACCACTGGGCCCGAGAGTCGGCCTGGGGCAAAGATATTTCGTTTTGAGCTTCATGTGAAGGAGGATTCCACGGTACCAAAATCACATTCACCCAAAATTTACTTTAGACTCCCCAGTAAACGTAACTGAATTCCGTGCGATAGTTTAGAAGCTAAAGCTTCAGATTTGGTACACAATTTACCAAGAAAGCAATGAAATAACACAACATGTACTTTTATCACCATCTGTGCTTCAAAGATGATCTGTGTTTACGAAAGATGTGCCTTCTGTGACTGCATAATTAGTAATTATGTACCTATGTAAGGTTTTATTCTGGCACCTTACGAAGTTTCATGGGTAACCCGTAATGACAGAATATTTGCTGTTGGAAGACTGTTACAAACGTAGATGGCAGCGTGTGATTCCAAGTTCGAGTTACGGTTTGCTGACAATTGTAGGGAATCTCTTCACTGTAAACTCTTTGCTTCTGTGTACGATATCTCGAATATATACAACTGCACTGCAATAAGGGCAGACGAAAGTGTCGTTATCTAACGTGGGTGCTGGGGTGGGTGATAATGTGTGTAACAACTCTTAATGTTGAAAAAAGGCACGAAATATTACTTAGTTCCTAAAAGTTGCGAATACAATGCAAGTCCAGAACATCAACTATGCGTGCCAGTACATCATGTAAAGTGTAACAACGTTGTTTGTGTGGAATGAAACCGATGAGAGGGGTGAGGCAGTTGTAACATTTGTGTGAAAGAGTGACTCTGATCTAGATGAGTAGGATAAAACGAAAATGAGAGTAAACTCAATAATGCGTTGCGTCCGTCTGAAAATGTTGGGACCATTGTTTTTTGCTTTCATGTGTTTTACATTGTTAAGTGAAATATTCAGATGGCGAAAGAAGTGGGATTCTGTCCCATTACCACATTCATTCCGCCACAGTGGTCGCGTACCTAGTGGAGAACGGTTATTCCAGCCACCACCATTGATACCCAACCGGACCAATTTTGTACCAGGACAATTTCTGAAAGGTGTGTTCCCAAAAAATAAGAGTTACTGCCACTTTGGCTATGGGACTCCAGAACATTTTAATTGGACAGATAAATATATGGCTTTTAGTCCGGAACTTGGTGAGCTGGGGCCTTATCGTGTTATCTATAATGTTATTAAAGTGTCAGATAGTAAGGCAAGTAATGGGCCTATAACAAATTTTGGTGTTACTTATTGTACGCATGCCACACCAGAGTTTCTGTACCATGTTGTTGAGATAGTTCGGCGCTGGGATGGTCCAGTGAGTTTGGCTGTATATGCCCCATGCACAGATGCAGGTTTCAGCCTTGCCATTATGCATCATCTCTGCCGTTGCCTTCCAGAAATGTCTAAACTATCCGTACATTTGATCTTCCCAATCACACACCCTCCAGTTTTCACATCAACTGCCTTTCCAAGTTCAGATGTGTTTAAGTACCCAACTTTCACAGACTGTTCAGCGCCGGAAACTCTCATTGGAGAGAAACTTAAAACTTTTCGACAAAGGGAGGGTCTCACTTATCCTGTTAATGTGGGACGAAATGTTGCAAGAATGGCTGCCCAGACCTCACATGTCCTGGTTTCTGATGTGGAGCTTCTGCCAAGTCGAGACTTGGTTTCTGCTTTTCTTTCAATGCTGTTGAGATTCCAAAAGCAGCATGCTGAAGGACATGGCACTGATGTTGACCTTAATCCACTATCACCTATCATGCAAGAATCCCGCATGAAGAATTTTGTGTTTGTGTTGCCTGTATTTGAAGTGGACGAGAAAGAATCAAATGTGCCTAATACAAAAGAAGAACTTTTGGAACTGTACACACAGAATAAGGCTGTGTATTTCCATCGCTGGGTTTGCCGTCATTGTCAGAGGTTTCCTGGACTACAGAGGTGGCTCAAACGGAAACCATCTGCCGAAAAGTCAAAAGTCATCCAGGTTCTCTTTATTTCCACTCTCATTTCTTCCCTTAAGTTTGCTCTTTATTTGTGTTCTTTCATGTATTGTTTTGGAACACAGTGTTGTACATTAATAGATTGAAGTTTTGTCTGATTATGTTACAAATGCATGAAATATAGTTACATCAAATGTCATTATCAAAGGAACCATTGTAACTTTGCCACAGTGGTGCATGTTTATAATGTGTTAACATTTTTGTTACAGTGTGTACACAGCATTAAGTATGTGTAACACAGAAATATTAGGTGTTCCAAGGGCTCATTTCATTAAGACATATTCTAAACAACACATTATTCTGAAACTTATGATATTAAAATTATTTAGTGGTTGGATTTTGGATGCTGCTGTATGGGTGACTGATGTTAAAGTTCTGATTAAGGGTGTGTCTTTATGCAACAACACTGTTTGTTCTGCAAGGTCATGTGCAATGCACTAGTAATGGAGGCACTGGAATTTCTTACTAATGAAAGTAAAATTTTGTTCTGTGCTATGAATTGGTGGCTTGAAGTTGAGTCAAAACTATAGAGATATTGCTGAATTCCCACTATGTCAAGTTGTCTGTGCAACTTGACTAAGTATCACATGCCAGTTCACAGTAAATTAAGCTAATAGAAACTAACCTATAACAGAGAGAATCAAGTTTTATTTAGGTAACAAAACAAAGCCAAGAATTAAAAACTATATCAAATGGCATAATTGAGCAATTTACTTCTGCCTCAGATCTGACCAGTACTCCAGCTGTATGGAATGTATTATTTGATGATGTGGTGAATTGCTGAGATTATACCAATGGATTGATACTGACATGGTGAGACCAAAGTACTTGGGGAAAAACCTGTCCCAGTGTCACTTTGCTCACCCCAAATCACACACAGGCTGGTGTGGGATTGAACCTGAACCTCTGGCATGAGAGGCCAGTGACTAACCACCTGAACCATGGCATAGCCCAAGAGAGTTTTTGCAGGTTCGTTGACACCCTTCATATGTAACAGTAAAGCAGGTCGTGACAGTTTTTGGTTTTTTCTAATTTTTAATCCATAATTATTCTATGCTTCATTGTTACCATATATGTCATTTTAAAAGCATTACTCATTGATTTAAAAAAGGTGAAATCTGTACTTAAATGCAACATTTTCCACATATTCTTTGCGCCTTCGTATTTTGAATTCACATTCCAGGGTATGGACATCTAGAATTATGGTTTTTTTTTACTGTTAGTACTGTGGTATGTACCATTGCCATGATTTGTATTCTCAATGTGCTTAATATGCTTCCTATTGTTACTGTACTACTTTGTTAGTTATGGTAGGGTCATTCCCACTTCTCAGATTTATGTGTCTGCCATGATGGTGTTGTGGGCAATATGAACTTGAAAATGTATGAATTTTGGCTGTTATGTGTTTTTTCCAGATTTTTACAGAATCCATCCAGCAGTTCTAGAGTTAAAACATTCAGATCGGTAGGCATTCCTGACCCTACACGCATTTTCTTCTTGTACACTGCACAGAGAATGCATAGTAATGTAGCAAATAGGAAACCTGCATAGATATAACCCAACATTAAGAAGGAATGTTGTATATGTGATGAACTGCATTCTGTGTTGTTGTCATTGAGTTATGTTGTGGTGTGTGCATCTTGTCTGATGTGCAAGGCATGATGGAACAGTCATAAGGAAGATCAAAAGTCTGCATATATAATGAAACTAATGTAAAATATTTGACATTCAGAAGACTGTGCATCATGATGTATTCCTATATTAAAACCAATGAGATGCACTAATTTCTCAAATTTATTTTTGGAATAGAACTCTACATGTTTCGGACAGTTTCTCTGTCCATCATCAGGAGTCTAGCACTGTACACACAGCAGTGGAATATGTCATACAGGTTATGCTGACTAGCAAGCAACTGTCCGAAACGTGTAGAGTCCTATTCCAAAAATAAATTTGAGAAATTAATGCATCTTGTTGGTTTTATTATAAGAATAATGCAAAATAATTTGAATGTTAATTGGTCAGAATGGTTTTGGGCACAAACTTAATCCTTGTACTGAACTTCCAACATTCATGTTGTATAGTATCCTGAGATATGATTGGAATATTAGAGTACAGAATGGAATGTTTGTGCTTAAATATGTATCAGTAGGCATGTAACAGGAACCAGGTTCACTAAGAATATACTTGTTACATACTTACCATTGCCACTGTTTGAGGTATGTGAAGTGTTCAGGTTTTGCAGTACCGTAGCTGCCTTCAACCTCATCGTATTCATGAACAGTGATTTCCTCATTACAGCATGGTACCTAAAACAGCAATGTGTGTATTATTATAAGGTCTTGGATATCAGCAACACCATATGTGGAATTTGTAGTCTAAAGGTTTTAAAATTCGAAGGAAAGGATTGGATGGGTTTGGTCTGGTGGAGTACATTCATTTGCCAAATGCATCCTTTAGGATTTTGTGTATTTGGCCTGTTTTTTTATGTCATTTGCTGCAGATGAAATCTGTTATTATAGAAAGTGAATCACATTGTATGGAGGAATAATGAGATTTGTTTGTAAGAGGCTATGAGAGGAAACATTAAGTTTCTCCTGTGCTTAATTATCACACTATAATTGTGCGTGGGAGAGTGGAGGTAGAGCCTCATGCAGTGCTGTTTGTGTAGGAAAGTGTTTGATGTTATTCTAATGGAAGAAGGAAAAGGTTATATAATTTTGAAAATTCTGAGTTAATTTGTTGTAAATTACAAGGTCAGAATGTACACAGGCTGGCATATAGAGAGTATACCAGGAGGAAGCTGCCACAGTAGGGAGAATGTTGCCTAGGTTAATTTACATTGATATAACCAAGTGTACCTCTATCCAAGGTGAACAGTTGCAGAGATAATGTGTCAGAGAAGTGTTTTCTTACCGGTAGGTTTGTGTACTGTACCTGTTGAGTGTGATGTTCTTTCCATACACTGCACATATCTGTCCGTGGGCTGATATCCAAGCCAAGCGAAGCCATGCACGGGCAAATTTATGCTGTAAAGTACTTTGAACGCTAAGGGTTATTTTTATGAAACTAGTATGAGTTTTTGTAGCTGATGTAATGTCTTTTTGTGACTCATATATGTTAATAAGGTGTTAAAATAACAAAAAAAAATCCCCTAGTTTTAGTACATATATGGTAATCAGTAAATGTATAAAAGCTTTCATTCTTTAAAACGTACCTTGTGATTATATCTGTAACTGTTCAGCTTCAGATATAGGTATGTTTGGTTATATTTATGTGATATAACCTAAATAACATTCTCTTGAAGTATGGCAGACTTCTGCTGGTACAGCCTGTGTATGATGTTGACAGGGTTACCAATATGCATACTAGCGGCATAGTAAGCGCTGACTGTAAGTGTTGTTAACCTCAGCAAAGGATTGAGGGTGGAGGTAAGTGGTCAGCTTCACAGCCTGGCCACTGGAACTTTGGGGAAATAGACCCCAGAGGACTTAGTGGGCCCCACACACACACTGTGTATGCAGTAGAGAAGAGAATAGTATGTACCTCTGCTGGGAGTTGAACCCTAATTACACAGTCATCCAGCACGTAACATTGTCACTGTACTGACAGAAATATGGTCAGTTTGTGTTTAATGAAATATCCACACAATAATGCATTTTTTAAGTAACAGTTTGAATCTCAATGAGAACTCTAGTTTATATAAGATACTTGTGTTTTTATGATGGAGCATAATGGTTTAAGGTGATTATATTCAGTTCTGGGATTCAACTGCATTGGGAGTTGTATGGCATGAATGCAAAAATTAATCTACTTGCAGATTTTTGTATTGACCCTCCTCCCAGTGCTGAAGTAAGTGAAATCTGTTGGTGAATGTCAGAGATGGAAGAGTTAAATAGTTGGAAATGTATGACCTGTCATATATTTATTCAGTTTGTGCAAAGAATGTAGACCAGTGTAATGAAGCGTGTCACATGATGCAGCCCTAGAATTACACATATGGAGGTGTTAGGACAGGTTGGTTTGGTGTTGCTATATTTATTTATTAGAATTGTGGGCTTCAAATTTTCAACTGAGTATGTTGACCTATGTAGTGGTAGTTTATTTTTATAAGCTCTAGGTATAGTGTTAACATTAAAATTTTTTTCTCTTTTTGATTTGGAAAGAAATCTAAATGCAACTTGTAGACCTGCATGCATATATGGCAGATAGTTTCTTTTTTTAATGTTATGTGGATGGCACAATGCACTCATTTCATCCATAACTTGTACATGACCATATGAGTCTCTTAGTAATTCAAGTATTAGTAAAATAATTAGTTCGTTATATGTTTATTAACTTGGTTAGTTTTGAAAGGAAATACTCATAGATACATGGTTGGAAGTGTAAGTTTCTTTTTCCAACTAACTTACTATGTCATGCATAACAAATGCAGTAAAAGGGAAGCAGGGGAAATGACATAAAATGACCACTGTAATATGTACTCGTCACATGGTATTTGTAGGGATGTTAAAAGCAGGGAGCTGGAGATGACTGAAACATACAGAAGACAGACAATTCATTTCTTCTTGGATCTTTTACAAATGGTGGCCAGTGTTTTGAAGGATCATAGTGCCTTCATCTCCAAGGTCAAGCACTCCTTGCCTGAGGGTCAAGAAGATGAAAATGGTACAGTCTTTTGAAACTTCAGTAACTCTTTGCCAGTCAACAGTGTGAGAGCATCAGATCTTGCATGTCAGAGACATTTTAAAATCATTCATGCAATGTTAAAATTCTTTTCTCAGCCCTTGCTGGTGGTGCGCCGTGAGTTCCCATACCATCGTTGGGAGCCTATTTACATTGGAACAAATGAAGAACCTCTCTATAGTGAAGAGCTGACATGGGAAGGACAACAGGATAAAATGACACAGGTGATTTAATTAGCCTGCAACTGACTCTGCCAATTTTGTATCTCAGAACTGGTTGCATTACATTGAGCTGTGTGTTAAATGTATCGGTGTGATAGAAATAAAACAAAACGTTGACCTGAAGCTTTATTTTGCTGCTGCACTGGTATATAATAAGCCAGTCATATTGTTTACTCTTTTCATGCTGTGGGTTGAACACGTCTGCTGTTTAGCAGAGTGTTGTTCTATTGTGTGTGTGTGTGTGTGTGTGTATAAGCTGTGTTTTTATGCCTTTATATTATATATATATTACTATTTCAAAATCCTGTTGGGTTATTTTTTACCCTTGTAAGGATCTGTTGAATGTAAATAAATAGAGACAAATATAAAGAAAAGAAGTGTTCTTCAAACATCTTATTTACCCCGCGTACAAGGAGGTCCCCTTTCACAGTCTTCTGTTTTCAGGAAAGTGCTTGTACAGAATGTGTTTCATGCTCTGCCCAATTCTAATGTGACCCCCATCTTTTTTCCAATGATAAATTCAGAGAAAATTCTCTCCTTATGTTGGGGTGAGTATGGTATACCCTTCTGTTGTAAACTTGGACAGTTTGATTCAAGAAAATACAGAGGAAAACAAGAACTTAACAATGTCTACATTTTTTTGAAGTTGATACTAGTGAGAACTGTAAGTGATGTAATCACATATAGTTTGATTTTTGAATGGCTGTTGTTTTGTAAGGTCATATCTTAAACATGAATATAAACTTTCTGATTTGTCACATAAGTTACACATATTCTTTTAGTGTGTCCTATAAATACAGATAGCAAAGATTGAATTCTGTGATTTTGAAAGCCACACTCCCAGTACTGCCATCTGTTCATCAAATATTTCAGCTAATTCTATCATAGAGTTATTTTCAGAGTGGCATATGTATATTCCTTCTTTCCCACTTTCATTCCTAACAATAAAAATAAATAAATAAAAACTGTAAATTTCTTATTTTTTTTGGAAAACTCCAAGTAGAACATGTGGGTCTAAGATAAGGTAACAAGGTTTTATGGAAACAACTATACTTTCCAGAATATATAATGAGAATATTTTGCCTCATATGTCTTCTGAAAAATGTGGGTCACCTTATGGCCATGCATAAAGTTGAAAATTTCTGTACAGGTATTTTCATGAAAAAGATTGTGAAAGATAATCACCTTATATGCAGGGTTGATTTGTGTTTGAATAGGTACAGTATATAAACCGGAACATTGGAAGTTGTATCCTTCATGCACTGAAATGTGGTGATTAATTTAAAGAGGTGAAAAAGATATATAGAACAGATAGAAACAAAGTGCTGGACATATTAGTGACAATTGTAGTGAAGTTGATTTGCTTTCTTTTTTCCTGCTAGATGAATGAGATGTGCCTGAAAGGCTACCGGTTTGTCATTTTGGATGGAGCATTTCTTGTTCATGTGCCTGGGATCAAACGTCGATCAGAAGTTACAGTGGAACGTGCTGCCTGGCGCCACCCTCATGAACGCCATAACATTGAAATGTATCATTCCATTACTGTAAAAATGATGCGCAAGTATGGAACAAATACACGTTGTAAGTTGTAGCATAGTGGATGTTAATACGAACTTCTGTTGATTTTGCTAAATAGTTTTGTTGACTCTTTCCTTAAATTTTGATTTGTTAATAAACTCTTTCACTAAATTGTGATATGCCTTTATATTTGTCATGTCACAACAACAACAACAACTACTACTACTACTACTACTACCACCACTACTACTACAACCACCACCACCACTACTACAACCACCACCACCACTGCTGCTGCTACTACTACTAGTAGTACTACTACCACTACTACTATAACCACTACTACTACTACTACTACTACTGATGCTGCTGCTACGACTGTTACCATTACAAATAAAGGTAAAGTTAACCCTAGAACAGGCCACGAAAACCCAGAGGGAGAGTAGAAGTATAGCTGTACTCTTTCTTTAACCTTGGCACTAGTTGGGAGTGGGTGGTCAATGCCATGCCCCGCCTGCTTTACCCCAGGAAAGACCTGGTACCCATTGTGTAGGAGGCTAGGTGGGCCCCAGGGCCAGTCTGGATGGTTGCAGAAAATCTCGCCCCCTCCAGGATTTGATCCCTGGACTGATCAGCCCATAGTGAGTCACTATACCGACTGAGCTGTCTAGGCCCACTCTAATACTAGTAATGATACTGATACTATGACTAATGATTTTGCTGCTGCTTCCTTTCCCTTTTCATCCTCCATTATTGTGATATACCTCAGAGCTGAGGTCTCCATTCTTCCTGGATGTGACACTGTGTCACATCCCAGAAGAATGGAGATCTCAACAGCATTGCTGCGAAAACCTAAAAACTTACAGAAATGTTTTGACTGTCTTTTATTTTGCCTTCCAGTTTCATTCTTTGCTGGGGTTTGAGATGTTGAAGTTTCTTGTGGTCCTCTATCCACCCTTTCCAGATAGTCTCGCCACTATTTTCTATTTTTGAATGTCTTTCAGTTTGTTAGTCGTAATTCTAAATATATAGTTTATAATTGTTCTGTTTCTCTATATTGATCTCTTTTTTTAGACTTCAGGAAATTTTGTATGAGTTTATAATTTGCTCTGTTATACTTCGCTGTAATAAAAGTTTCAGGGCTCAACATAAGCATAAGATTAGCTGTAGTCTTATACTGCCTGCTGTGCATTTCTGGATACACATGTGGGATGATTAAAGACTTTTAACACTTACATGAACTTCTCTGTTAGAGTGATTTGAATCCTGAATAAACATTTGAAATAGTAAGCAGGATGGAAGGAATATTGTGATTGCTTTAATACATGCACAGTGATAACGGAGATTGTTGGGGCTCAGAATTACTCTGTACTTTAACACAGCTCTGTTTCTTTGAATTACAGTAGTGCCAGCAATGCCATTGAGTGAAACTGCATATGTAACTGTATGTACCCAAATGTAAGATGAGAATTTTTTCCTAACTTATCATTCTGAAACCGTGGTGGTGGGTCGGGGGTCACTTAATAATTGCAGACAAAGGTGAAAACATTCTGTGTAGGTATTTTCCAGAAAACTGAAGATTGTGAGGGGGGGGGGGGGGATGGTTTTTTCAGGTAAATTTAAAATTCATTTCATATAGTAACTTCACACATTTAACCCAATATTTTTTAATTTTACTGCATGTCTTTTCAATTCTTTGAGAATTATTATGTTGTTACTGAATTATACCTCTTGTTGAGTCTAACAAATATGTCACTTTTTTAATTGAGTTAAAATCATCCTTTAAGAATCTGTGTGTCTTCATTTGTTGAACTTGCCATGTTCTAGTAGCTGTCATTCAGTACACTTGCAGGCGGTATCTCTTACCTACTGTTCTGCCATCTGCTGCAGTTTCCTATAGTGGTGTTTCTTGGAACATTGTTACTGTCCCTAGTGTCCATCTAGTTGTTTACACTGAATGTAGCAGTGCTATTATCTGTTATGTGACCATTTAATTGGTTTCTTGTGTGTTCTTTTTCTATGTGTGTGTGTGTGTGTGTGTGTGTGTGAAAGGCAGGAATTATACTGCCTTCAGTGCTGTTGCATGTGTAACTTTTCCCTTCATGGTGTTTTTCTGTCATTGATGGATGACATGTTTTTTGTGTATTTGTGTCTGATGTGTTTTGTATTTGTACTGGATATTTATTGCAGTTCAAACATGATTATTTTTAATTTTTTTTCTGGAATTAAAATATTCTGCTTGTTTCGAAACACGTAATTTTCTTTGACATTTACACGCTCCTCCTTCTATCTGCTATCTTTCCATGTGTATGCTGATTATTTAAAATACAAAGGTGCAATTTCTTTGAATCATTTTGGTCTTAAAACTCCTGTTTGTATCATTGTTATTGTCTGTGGGATCAACGAATAATTTTTCTTTACCTTAGATCCAATGTCAAATCATTGATTCAAGCAGGACATTGTGTGACACAATGCTTTCCCCTATCCAGGGCAACAAAAGTCTTATTTGCTTACTGTAACAGTTCCAGAGGGCTGCAGTAAACCAGGATTGAAATGCACATTTTAATTGGTCACTGTGTTGACCATTGCTGGGAAGAGTTAATTGTAGATCACGTAGCAATGTTACTTATTCTCTCAGCAGGTAGTGATTAGCGCTCCTGTCTGTGTTCTGAATTGCGTTGGAATTTGTTGCCCTTGATAATTGTGTTCTAATTCATGTGGCTTTACAAACCGTATTCCGCAGTTGTTTTAAGTTTGTTGTTTTGTTGCTGTCTGCCACTTGTTTAATAAACTTACATACTTTGCAAGTAATAGATTTATTATGACTTTGTTCCTGTCTCTTGTGCTCAGTTCATTTTATTCTTATGACATAACTGTGCCCATTTTGCTGTCTGTAACACTACAGATATTAAAGCAGTACATATCACTTGTTCGCTGAGCTCCCTAACACTGCACATAGCTGCAGTTGTCATGGTACAGTTGCTGCTGTTCTCACCTGTGATGGCCAGACAGTGTTATGTTTCTTTCAGAAACGTTTAATGTGCTGGAAGCATGTGCATAGCTGCTCTCACTGTGGACATTTTTGAAAAGGATAGAAAACACCTGGTGGTGCATGTGCAGTGTTTCCCCTCTTACTGGCTTGCCTGTTCACCCCTGTACCAGTGAAGCACAAATAGTTGATCACTTATGCACAATGTGTGGCCTACACTTAATTTATGTCACATATAATGTAGATATTGACTACTTTCCAGTGTGCAGTAAAATGTAAAATTATGGAAATATATACTGCATTAACTACAAGACATATTAGTGTCCAGTTGATGGTTAGAATCATCAACAGCCACTACTGATTTCCGCATGTCTTGAGCAGTTTATATTTTTTCATCCGCACTTCGTAGACGCTCATGAATCATGTGATATGGTGAATTTTCAGTTTCTGTCACCGATAGCAATGTATTTTATTGTAGGATAATGTTCCATTACAGTGGATCTTAAAATAACAGAGTGCAAAGTTTTTGAGTTTAATTAACCCTTTGACGCTGGAATTAAATTCCCAACCCCCAGCCACTTTAGTGGCCATTCGGCTATTTAAAGGGCTCACTGTGCGACATATACAGGGTGTTTCACGACTTTAGGGCATAACTGCAGGAGGTGATTTCCTAGGTCTTTGTGATCAAAAAAGTTCATATAAACATGTGTCCGATTTTGGACGGTTACGGAGTTATGAC
>Ga0123352_10011958_pt1 | contig 13700 bp, 9 predicted proteins | sample TergutLab28metaG_FD_89700 | JGI IMG/M metagenome (GOLD analysis project Ga0123352, IMG submission 89700) | Labiotermes labralis P1 segment gut microbial communities from Petit-Saut dam, French Guiana - Lab288 P1 | ecosystem: Host-associated > Arthropoda: Insects > Digestive system > Gut ...
CTAATGTTTTGGATCTTATTGTTAGTTTCAAGTTCCTCAATTTTAGCTCTCAGATATGCCTTCTTTTTGTTCCTGAAATGCCTGCTAACTTCACGCCTTACCTTGTTCGGATTATCTACATTGCTTTGGCTTGGACCCTGTATCCACTGAATTTTAGCCCGCTTCCTTTGATCCAAAAAACCTAAACATTCTTCATTAAACCAGGGTTTATTCTGCTTAAATTCTTCCAAACCCAGACTCTTTTTCGGTGAGGTTTGGATATTCTCTTTAATGTTCTCCCAAGTCCTATCTACGTCCTCGTCATCGTTCAAATGCCCCAAAGCTGCAAACCTGTTTGTAATCTCAATCTGATACTGTTCCCTAACCTCTGGCTCATTTAGCTTCCTCAAGTTAAATCTTTGCCTATCAATCCTCTGTGCGGCCTGTTTACCCACTGCTAATCTTTCCCTAACCTTTGCAATCACCAGAAAGTGATCTGTATCACAATCAGCTCCCCTAAAACTACGCACATCCAGTACACTTGAATGCCATCTCGTATCTATTAATACATGGTCAATCTGGTTGAGTCTTACCATCAGGGGAGGTCCAGGTATATTTATGAATGTTCCGGTGAGAGAACATCGTGCTCTTAACCACCAGATTTTGTGATGTGGCGAAGTTAACTAGTGTAATCCCATTATCTTTACTATCCTGATGGAGACTCTCCTGTCCAATTGTTGGCTTGAAAATATTCTCTCTCTCCACTTTTGCATTAAAGTCTCCTAGTAACATTTTCGTATGATATTTTGGGAAGTGATCGAACACCTGTCTAATTCCTCATAAAAACTATCCTTTGCTACTCTGCCGTTAGCAAAATAGTTTGGTAACAGCCGTTCTGTAATAAGCGTTTGCGTATTGTGCAATTGGGTTACAGGAAGTGAGAGCTGTTTGAGGTATTATGCAGGAGTTAGTATATACTGGAGAACTTACGGAAAGCCTCAGTCAGAACATTCGTTAGGTCGGTGGAGATTTGGATCTTTACCACTTGGGTTCAAAAGTAACAAAACAACTTAAGAAAAGGAATTTAATTAAATGACTTCCAAGCAGACTAAAATTAGACTGTACAGTTACAGCTGGTAGATGCACAGCTGATGAAGCACCGTCTTCTCCGTTTATATATTTTTAAAGAGTGTTATTAACAACGCTGTTATTTACTAAAACTGCATAGCATCGGTGAGATATGAATGGAACAAGAGTATGAAACAATGGGGGAGGGGGGAGGGGAAGATAATGGAAAACGCAAGTATTTGAAGAGCAACAAGTCTAATGTTACTTTTTCCACCACTTACCCCACATTGACTTGCTTTGTATTGAATTTGAGCCTTTGAGGTGAGAGACCGGTGACTGAAACCCTGCGCCATGACACTTCTATACCTCCCTGTTTGAAACCCGCAAGTCCATGTTTATAGCAGCCCAAATTTGGCTCCTAAACGATACGACTGATGATGGGAGTTTCTTGATATCTAACTTAATACAGTCGGACTCGGTTATATCTTCATGAATGTGTCTTTATAATCTCGTGTTAATCTAACCGAGGGTGTAATATTATATTTAGCAATGAAGAATTAATTGTTGGTGTCACTGAATATCTGATGATGTTGACGACGTGTCGCATAAACCGACGCCTTTATAACCGGTTCGGACTGTACTCTGTTTCTCTTTACGTCTAAATGCATCCAGTGATTACTTAACCTCAACATTTAAGTTCATCTGAAGAAATTTCTTATCTCTCTTACACTTGATTCATACCCGGCCTCTCTCATACTGTGTAACATTAACGTGCTAATTACATTTGGTTGGTAATACAGATTTGGTAGCTCCATTTTCCTACAGCTGCCGTTACTTCTGTTCATAACTTACATCTTCGCAAGCTCTACTCTCAAAATACACCTAATAAAGTCCTTTACTTCAGGCAAGAAAACATTTTTGCAGTAGGATGGTGCATTGTGAAATCGGAGTTCACAAGTTTGACCCGGGTAACGTAAAACTGTGAAAAGAGATTTTGTGACCTGAAAAGACGAAAATCGAAAATCATTACGTTAGGAATATCTATTTTTGAAAGTCGTGCTCTCATACCGATATATTTTCAATAACATTATTTTACTCTTAGCAAAACAACTCAGTTGTATGTATAAGTTTTAGCCGCGTTTATTAGACAGTTTCATCAGTATTCACACCCGAATGCCTCTGGTAATGTGATACATGAAGAGTAATTTTGTCCCAACATCTGCTATTTCCTCGTGATCTGATATTATTAACAAAAAATTTCACAATTATTGCCCGTGTTTAAAAAATATTGTAAGCATTAAGAAACCTTTATGAGGGCCACTGGTGCCCTCGGGAAGAGGTTTGACGATCCCTGGTTTAACGCTTCTGTGTTAAATTGCACCAGTAACTTAGATGTGATTAAAATTATTTTTTCCAGGAAGAGGAGGAAGATTAAGTGTACCATCCACATATTCCCCATTATATTTAAAGAACATCTGATTAAATTTAACCAGTGAGAAGTGCCCTTTGGAGGAATTCAACGAGGAATTATTCCTTTTGTATATTCATTCCTCGCTCCCTTTCTTCCTTTGTCCATTTCGCACCTCTCCTTCTTCCGCTCCATCTCTAATCTGAGTCATTTTACAAAGGCAGTAAATTACAGCCTTATGCGTCAGATGGCACAGCGTCGGACGTAGTGCTACTATCTGTATAATTAAGTGCAATCTATGTTGCATAGCCACGCATAAACCATATATATATATATATATATATATATATAATAGCCCCCATTCGTACACATATATATATATATAGTCCTCGGTTCCGTTTGCACTATTACATGACTACACCATGTGATGTCCAGACTGAAACAGTTCTGTGTTACTACACTTCCTTCCTTCCTTCCTTCCTTCCTTCCCTCACATCAGTATTAGGTCCAGGAATAGTTCCTGATTTACTGTCAATACATGTCAGCAAATCTGGAGAATTGGCTGGTACCCGGCAATCACGAACTTTTTGACCTCTCAGCTTCACTGCACTGTAAGGATCACTCTCCGAGACAAAGAGTTCCCTTCAAGGAAAATACTCTTATCTCATTTGACGGAGGCAATATCATTTGGGTATAAAAGTATCGATCAGCAATATTTATAATTTTCCCATTTAAAGGAACAATTCCAAACTTACTCTTCGTCACTAAACCGAATAATTTAATACAGTCAAACTTCAGATATCCATCAGGGCTCTGGACCGAAACGAAGACGGATACGAGGATAGACGGATAATAAAATAGGTGCTTAAAAATACAAAGTCTATAATAAGAAAAAAAATTATTATAGCGTATTACATACTGAAGTACATGTCATTTGGCACCGTACTACAAGCCGGAAGGACGTGGTTTCGATTTCCGAAGTAGTCACTGCGGTTTTTCATTGACTTGATCATTCAGCTGCACTGTGGCCCTGGAATCGACGCAGCCTCTTAACGTAAGTGAGAACCAACGATATCTCCTTGATATAAAGGCGGCCGGAGTGTACGGCTGACAATCTTGCCACTTTCATACGCCGACTCTCTATGAATTCTACGAGCCTCAATCTCCTGGAATCCCAAAGGCTTTTCTCGAGGCCTGCTTAGAGTTATTTTTATTTTACTCTTTACAGTACGTGTATTTACATATGAATATCACAGAAAATTGATATTCTAAAAAATTCCATCTTATTTACACACTACACATCACGTGCTATGGGACTCATGCGCGTTTCCTCCTACACCTCCCACACAAGGTGATTTGTCACAATGACGGTTAAGAGAATTTGACGGATTTTACGATTTTTGAACCGTGCTTTGTGATATACCTATGCAATAAAAACCAACACAATGCACACTTTTTACATTAATGTTTCAATTTACCCATAGTGTCTTCGACATGCTTCCAACATCCACGTATTCATCCTCAGGAAGACTTGGACATGCAGTTTTATGGCACTGTTTTCATGCATCCATATGTTCTTGATACTAAGCTTAGTATCAAGCACATCCTGCCATCGACCAGACTGCTTATATGGATGCATTACAGCAATACCATAAAACTGCATGAACAAATCTTCCTGAGGATGAACACTTGGATGTTCGAAACATGTCGAAGACACTATAATTAAATTAAAACATTAATGTAAAAGTGTGTATTGTGTTGGTTCTAATTACATAGAAAATATTGCATAACGGATTGAAGGAAAGTTGAAATTTTACTGTACTCTCATATAGAGGAAAAAGGAAAAGGTGTCTCTCTTTTTGTTCTGACAGAATTTTACAATTATGTGTTGTAACAGGAGTTACATGTGGGTGTGTAACAGGTACAGTAGGGTCTCTGCTACAAAGCAATCAGTTCCTTTGTAACAAATTTACATTCTTTTAATGAGAACAATATAAATTACAAAGGTTTAAAAGGGGCGTCGTTGACACATGCGTGGTAAAAGATGCCTCAAATATAATGCAGTAGAAAATATTAAATTTGTAACAAATAAAATTGTAATCAAATAAAATATTCAATATTTTGTATTACTATGAGACTCCTTCATACTTCTTTTTCGATTTCGTACATTATTCGAAATTCCTAAAACGGTTTTTGCTTACAAAATCGACGCAAGTTTCGGACAAAATTGTGCAACTTTCATACAGCCACTGTTCACAGACTGATCATTTTATCCAGGCTTATCTTGTTTTGTTACATAGTTGTATTCCTTACATTCTTTACAGCAGTCGCTGGCATTATTTGTATCAGAATTACTTGAATTGCAATTGCGTACTATTTTCTTCAAATTAGTCCTAGTATATTTGGCTTCTTCTTTCTTCTTCTGGATGAAAGACGAAACTTTGATGGCCTTGGGTTGATAATTTTGGTCGTGGGGACAATTCCATGAGAATTTTATTTGTTGTTTGTTCCTGAGAAACGTGGTTGGGTGTTGACTGATGGACGTTTGCAGAAGTGATGGTTTTGTATTCTTTCATTAACAAGTCAATGAAAAGCTGTATACACTTTGATGTATGATCATAGGTCATACCACGTGAGTTAAAATACTGGAGGGGCGTAACTAATATAGAGTGTGTGTACTCATCGAACACAACTATATTTATTGGTACAATATAGCTGCTTAATAAGTATTCCATGTACAACTTGAAGATGGCCATTATCAAGCGCCGAAACATGTAGTTGTACTTTATGTAGAAAATACTTTATATTCTACCAATAAATATAGTTGTGTTAGACGAGTACACACACTCTACATTAGTTATTTCATAGAACACATCAGGGATGAAGAAACTTATGATTAGAGGGGCATCTTCACCCAAATGCAATTTGGGCGACTGTACCTAAATGTGGAGCAAAGACACCACGTACGATCACGTGATTCTGGCATGGCTTGCGGAAGTGTGTACCGGTAAAAAGAAGTGGAGAAAATTCCAATCTTCTTTCACCCATAGCTTTGCTACAAATACTGTAAACATAAACAAACATAGAATTGTTAAAGAACAGCCCGCTGCAATATATAAGGTCACGAATCACACTTCTTGCTTTACGAAAGTGTCGGAGAAATGACGGAACCAGAGCAGCTCTGACTGGCACAGTCCCACACTCACCAATGTAAGACCTCCTAGCTGCGTAAAATGAGCTAAGGGTTCGAAGTGACTGCCGGTGGAGATTCTGGGGCAAAACTGGCCATTTTTCTTTAAATAAGGGCTCTTTAATTATTGTGTTTAGGACCGAGACATATGTAGAAAAAAATGAGCTAAAATTTGTACAGTATCTAATCACTTATCACACCTGACAGTTACTGGTCCTGGCTTAGTAACAATGGGAAAACAAAACGTTCCAACATTTGGAGATATATTGTGTGTAATGGTAAACATCTCCTCATAATGTTCCATGCACATGGGAGATAAGACGTATAACTCTACTTTTTCTTTAACATCTGCGTTAGGAGAGGGTGGTTAGTCAGCAACAAACCCCAGCCGCTTTACCTCCTGGAAAAAGCCCCGAGGAACATTTTACAGAGAGCTGAGAGAGTCCGTTCTGGTCTGGTGTGGGGAGAAAATCTCTTGTCATATCCGGGATTCGAGGCCCGAAACCTCCAGTCCGTGGCGTAGTTGCTGTACCGCCTACGCTATCCTGACTTTCCTGGTCCCTATACACGTAGGCTATACACAAATATATTGGGAGTGCTAGAACAATAGGCTGTGCCTTCCTTCGAGAGTGTTCAGTATCAAATGTCTTTTGGGTATGTTCGCCTAGAAGACCGTGTTTCGTTGTTATTAGAGAAATACAATCAAGGAGGCGAAAGTTCGGTTCTCATAGCGGTGTTGCTGCCCATATTGCAACATTACGGAGTCTTACACCCCGTCTATTGGTAAATGTTCACTTAGAAGTACTTATCCTTTAATACTTACGAATAGCAAAACCTGACGTCCAAGACGTGTTGAGTTTTCAGAAGCCATTAGGATTAAGTGGAAGAGGAATGCGGCACTGATGGGAAAGTTAGAGATTCGTAGACAGTTTTACGTGAACGTCTGAAAGGGAAATAAAAACTGAACGAACCTTGCAAACAGTAGAGTAGGGTATAAAATTTGCTCCCCGAGAAACATGTCGAGAGTTTGTAGATTGGTTCCATCTGGCTCAGGAGAGGATCTAGTGAAGGGATTCTGTGAACACTGATGAACTTACGTGTTCCATAAGAAGGCGGGAAAATTCTGGAACATTTAAGAGGATCAATCCTAAAGGGAATATGGTAAAAATAGGTCATAAAACGTCCTTTTCAGGACCATAATATCCGCACTGACTGTTAGGCCTGCTTGACAAATCACATCAGTCAAGCAACTCCCCTGTACTAGCGTTTAGTGTACTCTAGCGTAGATGTACAGAGAGGCAAGCCGCCTTAACCCACTGAAGCACGAAACTTAATAAATCAACATAAAAAATTCAATTTATGCCTCCGACAAGACACATCGTGTCTCCATTACAATGATGAACAATTATTGCTGTTTAAAAAAATTATTTTTGTCCTAAAAACGTATGGAATAAATAAGTGAACTGTGTGGACACAAGGCACAGTATTGTATTGCTGAAGCAGTGCTGCATGTAGGAACTACTGGTCTCTAAAGCATACTGTAAATTAGGAATCAATATGAAAACCTAAATTTCCAAAGAGTTTAAACACCCGAGAATCATGGAAGAAAGCAAAGAGAGAAACCGTACGTTTAAATCGATATCGTCTTTTGGATATTATCGTATGAAATTCCAGTGGTTTTGCTGGTGAAAGAACTTTGTTGCGTTCATATTTCAGTAGCTTCACAAATCATACCACAAGATTTGTGAGTTCTTCCGCAGCAGGTCATGTCTCAAAACAAAGCCTCCCTCTTTGATGACAAGTTGGGGGAAGAAACCGATAAAGAATGGTGCAGGTCTGGCGTAGGAGGTATCGGACGTCTTGTGTGATCTATAGTGAGCCCGAGGGATAGTATGTTATAGATTTACTTCACGGCATTGTCCCACAGATTTTCTGAAATATAACGCAACTTTCTGGACACTTTATTAACGCTCTCTGATCGAGTCTAATAATGCTGGTCGGACGTATAACAGAGCACTGGCCATCAGAAAAGAGCCCTGAAATCTCTCTAACATTTTCCGGCAGCATTTTGTGATGCTGGGTTTGTAATTTATGTGGATTATTATTTTCCAGGAACGTGTGGATTTTGGTGGACTACACTTATATTTCATGGATTTCTGAACCTTTTATATCAGTTACTTAATTCCATCTTCGTTAAAATGTAATTATACGTTGTGCAAATAATTATTCTTTTATGTCAATTTATGTTTTTCCAGTTGTTTTGTTTGCGTGTAAAATAGTGGCGGTTGAGCTATACGGACAGTGGTGAAAAACAGGGTGCTGAGGAGAATATATGGGGCTAAGAGGGAAGAGGTGAGAGGAGAATGGAGAAGACTAAACAAGGAGGAACTTAATGATTTGCGCTCCACACCAAATGTTATTCGGTTGATGAAATCAAGAAGAATAAGATGGGCGGAGCTTGTAGCACGTGTGTGAAAGAGGAAAGATAGATACAGGGTTTTGGTGGGGAACACGTGAGGTAAAGAGAACACTCGGAAACCCAGGCGTAGTTGGGGGATAATATTAAAGTGGATCTTCAGGAAGTGGGATGGGGCACGGACAGGATTGAACTAACTCAGAATACGTGCAGGTGGCGGGCTCTTGTGAATGCGGTAATGAACCTTCGAGTTTCATAAAATGTAGGGAATTTCTTGACAAGCTGAAACCTGTGAGCTTCTCAAGACGGACTGTGCTCAAACTAATTATCTAGTTAGTTAGTTACTTACTTATAATGTTTGTTAGTATAAGGGTACAAAACTAACAAACTCGACATAAACACTGCCTTAAACCACAAAAAAATTGTTAATATTTTCGTCAATATATGCTACATATTTAGGTCGTGCAGACCGTTATCAGGCCTCAGAATACATGACTTTAAAACAAAAAATAAAAGTATTATACATTTTAAGTAAACTTACGTGAAATCTCACAAAATAAACAAAGTCATTTATTTTAATGCCTGAAACTTTTCTACACGATCGAAACATTTAGGAATTATTGACGAAAATAATAACAATTTGTTGTAGTTAAGGGCAGTACGTATGTCAGTATTCATACGATATACCAAATCGCGATGAATTCCACAAAATATTTTTAAAACTAATTAAGCTCGCGTCATTAACAAATACAGGAATATAAAACACAAATTATTAAAAGGCAATACTGCTTATGCAATTTGTGATATCTCACTAATTTAAAATAGGTATGCATTTTGGGATACAAGGTGGCACACTTTGTTGAGACACTGCTGTACGAGCCTGAAGATCGTGGGTTCGAGTCCCGATGGGGTCATTGGGATTTTTTAATAAATTAATCCTTTCCGCCGCACTATGGCCCTCGGGTAGATTCAACCTCTAACATAAATGAGTACTGCGGGGATCAGCTGGGGAGTAAAGGCCATACTCATGTGCCGATTTACTGGAAATTTTGGGACCCTCAACCTCCTGGATGCATTGGCATTGCTTTACCTTTCTGTGTATTTTATTTTGATGTCTAAAGATATGTATTTTAATGCCTGAGAGTGGTCTACACAATCGGATCATGTAGCATATACTGTCGCAAATAAAATAATTTGTTGTGGTTGGCGGTACTACGTTAGTCATTATCGATAAGGTATAATAAAACGCGATAAATTCCACAGAGAAGTGGAGAAATGTTAAAACTCGTGTATTCTGTTGTACGAAGTTATGATCTTTAAAATATCACCGAGGTTTCGGAGAAGCGTGCTCTTTCTATCTTTGAAAATCTCAGATCTTGCAGCAGGAGAGGCTGCAGTCAGTATAATAAAGTTGCTTCCGAGGCCACAGACGCTTGCCTTCCGGCCTACTGGCGCTGTACAAAAGTCTCTTGTAGAGAATGTGAATGTGAATTCTGCTGACGTACTCAAAACACGTTTTGCCTTCGATACTTGTGGTTCGCTCAGCGGTGACAATGAAGTTTCAAGTCTCATGGGATGTTAAGCTCGGTCGCTGGGTAAACAGTTACCGACGTTTCGACGCTCCTCATGTTTTTTCTTCGTCCATATGCATTCATGCCTTCGTAACATCCGGAGGTATTCATCCGACGACACCGCGTAAAGTCCTAGAAGGTGTAAATCGTTGTGTTCTGAATATTATGGACATATACGTGTGCAACACACCATAAAGACAGATTTCAGAACACTGTTTTTTTTATCTCTTGCTGCCCTTCATCTTTAGTTTTTGTTTTGTGTTCTATGTATTGAAAATCTGTTATTTTCGACGTGCGCATTGGTGTTTACGAACTGTCCAATTTCACTGAGCGTAGTCCTGTAAAGCTTAGGTACTTTTTCAGGGACGCTGTTGGTATGCAGAATGTATACCGTCAATGGTAGATGGAGGAATAATAACATGGGCGTTGGTGGAATGAAATCAGTTTTTATGTTACTTCCTGATAATATTATGTATTGATTTATTTGTGAATCAAATTAATACCTAAAGCACAACAAACCAAAAGTACGTCCACACTAACACAGCAAAAGAAGAAAGGTGTCACTTTTACATACTCTAGCCCCCTTATACGAAAAGTCACTATCTTATATAAACACACTAATTTACGGATAGCTTTTCGAGCTACCAAAACATTACATACCATTTAAATAACAAAGAACCACAAAACGTGAACAATACTAGTGGCATGTATAGGTTGAAGTGTAAAACATGTAATTATATATGTAGGCCAGACTGGCGGTTTTCTAGAGGCAGATATCGAGAATATATAAGATACATAAAAACTAATAACTCGAATTCGGCTTATGCATTACATATTCTGAATATCAGACATGAAAATGGGAATATGGAGAACACTGTGTAATTATTGAAAACACGTACAAAGGGATTAAAAATGAATGACAGGGAATCGTCTTTTATAGAAACCTACCAGCAACAGGGCTTATTGATCGAAAGCAGGAAGTCATCGAATTAAATCGCATTTACGCAATGGCTAACGTCACGTGACAGTACCAACATGACATCACATAACCATACACTCAACCAATTCTCTGTATGAAGCCTCACATACAGGGTAAGCCTATCCCCTTGCACCACATTTTCACCATTTTAATATTGTACTTGTACATCCCTCTGAATCATTGTGATTCATTTACAGGATTGGGTCCTTAGGAGATACAGAACCAGACACTGATGATGGTATGCAAATCCATCATATACGATTGACATTTCTTGAGCCCTGACTGTAATTAAGATAGACCTTACGAATTCAACCATATTGCTGTGTAGTACTACGTGATGTTTTAATCTTTTAACCTTATTTTGACATAAGTATATAACAATTGGTTCCACGTTATTAGTCGTAGTAACTTCAGTGTACAAAGAGAATCCCTGGCGATGGTGGTCATGCACCAAAACATGTAGGTGTCTAATAAGGAGAAAAAAGTGTCGACATCAAATGTTGGGATTTTGTTGATTAAACAATAGTAGAATCAATGAAAATGAACTGTACACACAATTTCAAGATTTAGTAACATAGTTCATGTCCCTGCAGGCTAGAGTCTGGAGGACACCTCTCCTCCTACGTTGTAACCTAGGTGTGGATGGTGTATTTCTTTGCAGGCAGGTTTGCAACGAGGCTTGAGGCCACACGGTGCCTAATTAAGTAGTTATCTAACTCCGTGAATAAAGTTCTTCAAGATCTTATAGTTCCTCTGCTAGTTAATAAACTCTGGGTTCTGATAAGGTTTAACACTACTATAAAGGAGGATATTTGCACCTCATTTTTATTCCACACTTGTTCCAGTTGCTGTTTGACAACTGAGTGATTTCTTTGAGATTTTAAATAAATTTGCAGTCTGTCTTTTACCATGTTATCACTACAGTCAGTAACGATGTGGAATCGATTTATGGTGCTAGATATTAACCTTATAATAGGTTATTTTCAAGTACACTTATTCGGAGATAAATGACTGGACCAACATTTTTGTGAAGGGATTTGAATGAAGTTTTCGCGCTGGAAGCACGAGTTCATCTCAAAATGAGATTTCCGGTTGACGCTCCGCGTATTTACGATCTTTCCAGACGTGATTGGGCACCGCATAAAGCTGTCAAGAGACTAGATCGGTGTTCACTTCTTCGGTCAAATGCTTGTCAGATCATAACGGGTTCTTACTTTGCGTTGATAGATGAAGAGACAGCGAATATTTTCGCTGAAAAAATTAAAGCGCTTATATTGTTTGTTTTTTATGTTTCTTCCGAATAAGAATAAAATACCTGAGATACAAAAATAACAAATATTACAGAATACATTAAAAAATAAAAGGAAAAATAGGAAAATAAATAAATTTTGTGCCTGAACGCGTGAAGGATATTACACAAGGGTCTATGCAATTGCAACAAAAATTTACAAAAATTTGCCGAGACAAAACTGTCAATATAAGGCCAATACATGGTGTCTTCCGTAGCTATAACCCTTGCAGTTATTGCTTTGGATACGTAAGCACTTGTTATTCTTGTGCTGTGTTCTTCTGTGCGTAAGCATTGTACTTGCCAACTGCAAAAACTAAAATTATGTTACGCAGAAAGTGATGGCACCGCAGAATTTTTTCAGAGGATCATTGGAAAAATTCCGTAACGTCGAATCTCCATTTACGCGTATTTATTGAATATTTCATGATTACGCTTATGCCTTTACGAGACATAACACTGTGGAATAATTGTGAATTTGATGTTCATAGGGCCGTACAACGTAATATTATTTCTATTGTAAAATCAACTAGATGCACCAATGTGTCAAATTTATTTTATTTTGGAATGATACTCTACATGTTTCGGACGGTCTTTCCGTCCATCATCAGGAGTGCAAGACTGTACATACTGCAACAGGCATTTGTCAAACATTTACTGCTGTATGGTTGCTAGCAAGCAGCAAGCAGACAGCAGTATCTGTTTGACAAATGCCTGTTGCTTTATGATTGTTTTGAACTCCTGATGACGGACGCAAAGACCGTCTGAAACATGTAGAGTGTTATTCCAAAATAAAATAAAAGTTGGTTTTACTGTAGAAATAATTGTAAATTATTACTGTGGTCAATAAATTAGAATTAAGAAACTTCCTGTGGAATAGTAATTGAAGGAAGAGAATTAAAAATAATTTGATCTTACTTTACACGAAAGAAACAAGTCACAAACTGGAGTGCTTAGACTTTTAAGATGGAGGTAGCAATTTCCTCTAAAACCAGCAGAAACCGGCTTACATGTCAGAAAACTCTTCGCCTTAATTACAATAGGCTTATATTCAAACCAATTCAACGTGAATGTCAAGGCTGTATTGTGTTTTGTTGCGCATCTTGTGCTAATAAAAAACGCGTTCTGTCACACTTAATATACAAAATTAATATTTGTAACGTTCTGTGGATCCGCGAAAATTTTCCCAGAATTGAAAAATTCCTTATTCGTCATCATATAAATGATTGTGAAAGGGCAGTCTAAAATATTCTCAGCTTCAGAAGTTCTACAGAGGAACCGAGAAGACAGTCAATCGGCAAAGTGGAAAAGATAAGGAGAAGCCGCTGGATTATACTAGTACTACTTCACTTGCGGCTAATTAATTTCTGTCGCAAAAAATTGCGATATTTAAAGCTTTGAGCGGTAAAGGTTATGAACAAAATGAGCGGAGGATGGAAGGCACAGGAGATGAGAGGTACAAAAGTAAATAAGCCAGAAAGGATGTGAGATAATATTCCGTAAGTGAGAAGAGGAAGCGAAACAATGGATCGTCTCACGTGTCTATTTTTCAGAACAAAAGGTTCTCCGGGATGTGAACTGTGTAGATTGGTAGTTGTGGGCCAAGGTTGCTCCGGAAATTTCTGGCTCAGTCTTCAGGATCGCTGACTTGAGAATGTAAACCTACGGGCACAGTGAGTTTGGTGTGAGAGTGTGTGGGTGAGTGAGTGTGTGTGAGTGTGTGTGTGTGTGTGTGGGTGGGGGGGTGTGGGTAGGTGAGTGTGTGTGTGTGTGTGTGTGTGTGTGTGTGTGTGAGGGTGTA
>Ga0123352_10011961_pt1 | contig 13698 bp, 7 predicted proteins | sample TergutLab28metaG_FD_89700 | JGI IMG/M metagenome (GOLD analysis project Ga0123352, IMG submission 89700) | Labiotermes labralis P1 segment gut microbial communities from Petit-Saut dam, French Guiana - Lab288 P1 | ecosystem: Host-associated > Arthropoda: Insects > Digestive system > Gut ...
ATGTAGCGGGATTGTCTGTTGGTGATGTGGTATCCGAGTGTAGGCTGAACCACATCACCAACAGACAATCCCGCTACATAACACCAGCACGCCTCAAGTCAGCCTACACAACACAACAAATAGTCGCAAGCTCCTGAAGATGGAAGTATTAACGTCTGAAACACGTTGAGCAGTAGATAATAAAGCAAGTGTCATCTAGTTGGTCAACCTTTATTCAAATATCAAGATGATGCACGGTCCAATACGCATAAGTATTAGAGAACATCTAATTATGGAAGAATAAATTTATTTTTTTTTGCAATTGACAAATTTGTATCCGAATTACATAGAAAATACGAAAGCTGTATAAATGTAAAAATTATAATAATGTTTAATACATACTAGTTTTCTTTGTGGGCCGGGATAGCGTAGCAAGTATACAAAAACGCTACGACCTGGACGTTCTGGGAATCGAATCCCGGTTGGAGCAAGATTTTCTGCACTTGTCCATAACGGCCCTAGTTCCATCCAACCTCCTATTCAGAGAGGGCCTTTTATATTTCCCGCGGATAAGTGGCAGTGACGTGGCGTTGATCACCCACCAACATCTAGCGCCAAGGTCAAAGAAAGAGTAGAGCTGGTACTTTACCTCTGGGCCTTTATGGCCTGCTGTAGGGTGGAATTTTATTTTGACTCATTCCTGTGAAGTTGGTGTTACAAACAGTACCCAAGGTGTAAAGTACCTGCCTTCTAATGGAGTGTGGCTAATTAGTATAAAATAAAGAAATGTTTGTATATTAAACCAACAAAATCCACTACTATTATTTAGGCTGCTCCCGTCAATATGCTTGTATTCAAATACGTCGGAGCAGTGGCGTTAGACTGGTTGAAATACATACTGCCAAGCCCCTGTTATCTGAGTCTAGTGTCTGAGAGACAGAATTGGCTATAGATAACTTTGAAAGGTATAAATCAGAAGGTAATGTCCAAATTCAGGCAGAATTTAACTTATCGGAAGTGAGAACATCATTTTCTATTAACCATAAAATTATTCTTTTCATTTAGAATAAGGAAGAACGTTCTTCATAAAACCCGATGGAGTATATTGTTTTATTTGTTCATCAGAAAAATTATTAAAATATTCTAGAAAAAATATAGACATAAATCTCCTAACTATCTACAGATTTGAACAATATTTTCCTATCAAACTTAACCATATATGTAAAAAAATTCTGCATTCTAGTCAATGTGTTTTTATACAAAGCTTACTGCTGCTGATCAAATATTGTGCATTCAGCAAATATTTATGTAGAATGTTATTTTTATAGTTGAAGAATAAAAGACCAACTTGTCGTCACTTGTCAGTTGTGCTTCAGCCTGCAACACGGATACCACTCCAACCCAACCACACCGAAACACCAACACACATCGAACCAAGAACAATACGACCAATGTGGTAATTCAACAGAATAATCGCAAGCTCCTGATGATTGATATATTAATGTCCGAAACATGTTGACACATAAGAAGTGAAATAAAATAGCAAGTGACATCAAGTTGGTCTTTTATTCTTCAACTATTTATGAAGAAATATGAATAAAAGTAGGCAGTATTGTAGCTCAATGGACTTCAAGGAAGCCTATTATATGGTTATGATTGAAGGTTTTCAGAACATTCCCACAGAATTAGTTATCCGCATCATTTTACATTCGTTTTATAAAACAGGTTTTAATAAAACAAGTGTCCAAATTCAAAAACAAAAATTTTTATCTAAACCACTTCCTACTCGGAATGGACTGGAAAGTGGAAAACTTTGGTCATTCGTTTCAAACATTCATTTCGATAAGCCATTTTTAGTTAAAACAATGCAGGTGAGGTTGTAACTCTTTGGGACATATTGGTTTCTCCTCGGGCTGTGACCTTAATTATTAGGAAAATCTTAGGGAGTTCAACGCAGTAGACGAAGTTCTTTTCCAGTCGTCAGTAAAGAAATCTTCGTATGCCTAAATCCTGTGTAAGATCAGCTATCATTCGTGTCTTCTGAAAAAATAAAAATTATAAATTTACCAACTGACATTTGGTTAAAAAATCTTTTGAAATTTCGGTACAGTTCAAATATTTGTGAAAGACGCTAAAATATAAGGATCTTACAACACATATTCAAGCCACAGCATCCCACAATTCTAAAGTATTGTTTTAACTTTTATCCTGCTAACGTGGAGAATATGGTGAGCTCCTAATAATGTCGGCAAATAGCAGATGGGATTTAACTTGGTGTTTGAAGGGTTAATGCTATTCTTATCGGAAGGACAATTGGCCGAAAAGTGGGAAATTTCTATGAAGATAACTTTCCTTTTACCTCCTATTCGCACTACCATCCTGCCAAAGAAAATGTCTTTTTTCTCTTGACAATAACTTGACTTAAGATCTCTTGCATTATGTCGGTATAAAAAATATACAATCTGTTCGGATGATGATGAAATTTTTTATTGAAACTGTAACCAAAAACGAAAGAATTTGGGCTAATTAAAATGGTAAATGAATTTTAAGTGCAACTAATCTTGTACTGGATGTTCTCACAGCGTGTTCACTGAAGATCTCCATCTTCTGGAATATTACATTGGGGCTATTGGCAATGCGACATTGCGCTAGGTCACACAAAGTACGAGCTGTTCTTTTATGTTTGTGTGCAGGCTCATCATTCATACAATAATATCTGTACAGTTAAATACAACAGTTCAATAATATAAACAGCCAACTAGATGCAACAGTATCAGATTTTATTGATAATTACAATCAGCTCAACATGTTTTGGGCGATAATTTCGCCCATCCTCAGGAGCACTAGACTGTGTTTACAGCTTGTTGTATAATGCACCGACGATGCTGCCTGCCGGAAGCATCATCGGTGCATTATACCACAAGTTGTAAACATAGTCTAGTCCTCCTGAGGATGGGCGAAATTATCGCCCAAAACATGTTGAGCTGATTGTAACTGTTAATGCTGCATCTAGTTGGCTGTTTATATTATTGAACTGTTGTATTTAACTGTACAGAGGTAGCATCTTCTTCAATACCTGACAGACAATACCTTGTGACATTTCATATAATTTTTAAATCCAGAATTTTCGCTTTCCAGTGAAACAAGAATATAACACAAGTAGATATTAGAAGCAATTCAATTGGTCTCAGATTTCGTAATGTGTTACGAAATTTCTCAAGTTATATTTATTGGCAGTGTATGAAAATGGTGCTCTCCTTGCAGAATGTGAGATTAAACCCTTTTATGGAGATAAATCTCTTTCCCTTCTATCAATTTTAACTTCTTGTATATCAATCGTTATAAGAATGCACGGTGATAAATATAAATTTTTAAGTTCTCCAGTATGGGACTTCCTCTAATCTCTTGCCACTTCCCAATTTTCCCCTCTCCACTGTTTTTCCAAACATCTTGAACTACGCCCTCCGCTCAGAATCAGTTGTCACAAATCACACACATGATATACAGAAAACGACAATCGTCATGAAGTGAGTGACGTATTCTTATCACTAGAATGATATGTTAGACAATATTATCCTAACCGAGATAAGTTTAAGTCACGATAAGTTACGTGGACGAAAGGGTGAACTATATCTACAGAATATACAGCATCCTCATGTGCCGATATCGATATCGGCTTGTCGTCAAATATAGACCATATTTGAAGACTTCCCTTCTGTTCAAGGAGGATTTAGGAAGATACGCAATTTCCTTCCCAAAAAAATGGAAATGTCTTATCGTTGATATAGACGTTGACAACTACCGGTATAATTGCATATATATTGTAAGTCTGAGATCGGGCCGTCAGAATTCTCATCTCAGAAGAACCACAAGGAATTGTCCGGGTTACCGCGTTACCAATCAAAGAAGTATATTTAATCACAACATTACCATATCTTCGTCTGCTATGAAGACCTTGATATTACTAATAATTATTTTTCCAGTTTTATTGGCGCGAAATTTACAACATCAGGTAAGAAGCATTTGTTCTCACAGTTCTGTTGCTTGTCTAACTATCTGCATTATAATTTATAAGAATAATATTCTAAAATATTGTGATTTATTTTACTTTCCTGAAAACTTTTAGTTTAAAAAAGTAAAATTGCTCTTTTGTCAGTCATTATAATTGTGTGTGTTTGTGGACCTGTTGTCTTTCCCCGAGACTCTATGAAACAAAACTCTACTGATATTATTTTGACATAACTGTACGAAAGAGGAGATTAAGAGGACGATTCAAATATTTACACTTCGAAAATAAACCATATTTTTCTTTTATTAACTATTAGTAAGTGATGACATGTGGATGAATATGGTTGGAAACCCATGTTCAATTCATTGCTAAAAATTCTTGCAATTATAAATATTGTAGCCTAATCCAGTGAGGGTGATATTAAATTTTTCTTATTGCCGAGTATTCAAAATGTTCTTTAATATTATTAATATTATATTAATTAATTTAATTAATATTATAATAATTAATATTAAATTTAATATTATGATATTTCGCTGCATATGCAACGAACTCTGTAAACTGAGCTGTTGAGAAATGAGTGTCCTGAATTCGTTTTTCGGAATGAATAACGACTTTCCTGACCAAAGTCTCAACCAAACTGTCCTTGAACCGCGTTCAGCCTCCTGTAGAATAGACAGTCGTACTCCCCTGGACAAAGTTACTGGAGCGTGTAATTTTTTACTTATCTTTGTTTAATATCCATGGAACCCCGTCCTTCCGCAATACGCCTTTAAGATCCACATTCTTAATCACTGATATTACATTGCTTATGCTTGATTTGGATTGTTCTGATCAAACCAGATTCATGAAACACAGAGGGGCGACGTCAAAAGGATCAACGATCTTCTTAACGCTAGCATATGTCCTGACAACGTGACTCTTGTGCAGGACGGTAATCAACAAACTGGACTTTGTCCTTTCGAATTGGTTATCAACTACAATAAGAGTAGGAAACCGGCAGTCATTGTCGAAGCGAAGTGTAAAAAATGCCGTGACAAGAGATGTTCTCCGTTGGCCAAGTGCAAGGAGTTCAAAGCTCCAATGAACGTGACATATTTAAAACACAATCACAATAAAATTTTCAACAGATCTATTGGCTGTTTCTGCACAAGTATGTCGGAACTAGCAACTGCCAAACTGGTACCTTTCTCACGGAGAAGATGACGTGATTAAAACTAGAGGCGTTAGACTGTACCTACAAATCGACACGGGAAAGTGCATATTATTATACTATATAATATGTATTACACACAAAAAATCAAATATAATACAATTGTGAATAGATCAAATTAGTTTGAGGCAATGGGGAAAAAATTGTGTTCCAATAAAAAGAAATTCTGTTTTGTATTCTTGTTAATAACAAATTTAAGGAGTAATTGGTAAGTAATTGGCGCATAATTAAATCAGTTATAAATAAATTTTTGTCTACAATGTGTCTACAACATTTCAACGAGAAATCCTGTAGATTATATTGTCAGTTAGGTTTGCTAAATGTTCTTTCAGAAGTTCTTTTAAAGACACATTTGAATATGTATGGATTTTTATATACATCCTTTGCATGGGTGATGAAGCAGTATATAAATAGGCTGTAAAGAAGAATTTTGCGATATCTTAGCACTTCCAACTCTGCAAGAATGTAACTACGTACTTGTCACAGTACATTTGTATATACATGACGTCCTACAGCTCAGTAAATACTATAAAATTTATTCGGCGGAATGAAATCCAATGGAAGGTGAAGCGGAAAGTATGACGTTTAAAGCCTTTATTAACTTTCACTTTTGTTATCTCTACGTGTCGGTTATGGAGGAAAGCTTATATTTTGCATGTGAAAGACACACAAACAATTTAAATGTTCCACGTGTTTCATTCACAGGAAACTTGATAATTTTTTAGCGCCAAAACTAATTTTTTGTTATTGTTTCATATTTTAACATTTTGTCCCTTTCAGAGGTTAGAAATTGAGCGTTCGATTTAATACGTTTATAAGATGTTTGTAAATTGAAGCGTCGTAAGCCCAAAAAGTGCTGCAAAATATGTTCTCAGCTGAAAATGAAGAGAAAACCATGACATGAATTTTAAATGCTTTTATATTACCTAACAGATCTGTATATATAAAATTATTGTATTTTACTGGTATTGAAATAAAGAGAATTGTAAATAATTGTTTTCATTCTTGAAGGTAAATAGGTAAATAGGTAAATAGGTAAATCAGTCCCGTTACAGGCCCGATGTACCCAGAGGTTTCCAGATAGTTAAAGTTCCCAGATTACGTGGTGGTAAGGTTGTCAGCCTTAAGTACAGGCCGCTTTTACCCCCAGGAAATACTCCTGTTACTCATTTCTGTTCGAGGCTGAGTCAACCCCAGGGCCTTAGTGCGATCGGAAGGATTATGTCAATGGAAAATTCCAATGACACCATCTGGTATCGGACCAGCGTCCTTCCGCTTTGTAGCACAGCACCTTAACCACGGTGCTACCGCGGTCCCCTCATTCTTGAATGTAATTACATGATATTCTGAACACTTGACGTCATTAAATTTTAGCACGAAACGTCCACGTGTTTTTCAAATTCAGGTTTTTAATTCCAAAAAAAATATTGACAAAAGACACAACAATATATTAGGTTTCTATAATATTGTCAGTTGTTAAGTGCACATGTCATCAGATATAAAATGAATACAGAATATTGATGGAATGATACTGAGAGTGGCAACTCGAATACTGGTGATAAACCTGTCCCATTGCCACTCCGACTGCCTCTAATCTTACATTGATTAGCTTGGGATTAAACTTTTCATTTGTACACTGACAAGGATAAAATATCATATTACTCAGAATTAAATGTTTAACTTTGTTAAAACTGTATTTTGATGCTAAAAAAGCAAACACTTGAATTACTTCCCAAAACCTCTACATAAAAAACAAATATGTATGTTAAATACTAACTAATTCTGTTAGTAATATGCGACTGAAAGCCAAATCTCAATGTAAATGTAGATAGTTCATGTGTTTATTATCAAGTAACGCTCGTCATCTTGCCCTCAGACTGAATTCACGAGAACTTTCTCTTTAAAAGAAGGCCAGGTTTAAAAAATAGAGCAAACTTCAGAGTTGATTGAAAACTTTATGTTCTCCAAAACCGAGAACAATACGTATGTGTTGATAAACAGATAAAATGAACTTCCAATCATCAGCAGCAGAATATGGATTTATTTCAAAAGTTCTTTAGTAAGAGTTTTAATGTTTTTTTTTAATTTTAAATTATTTTAAATTTCTATATACTGTGAGTCCAGTAAATTTTTGTGGCGTTATTTCTTTTGGTACGTGACCCTGTATGGTGTTTGATGTACAGAGATCATTAAACGTTTACAACTCACGTGATACTCTGGTTCGACGCTCTTAAACAGGGGAAGGTATCTAATTTTATGGCAATCGAAGCTTACCTTTTCATAAATATTGCAGAAGACAGATTCGTCTCAAAGACAAAATTTTGTATTTGAAGGATAAGAGACCGACTTGATGTCACTAGTTATTAACTTTTATTTCACTTCTTCTCTGCTCAACATGTTTCGGAAATTAATACGTCCATCATCAGGAGCCGGCGACTTTTTTTATTGCATCACCACATTTGTCGTGTGTTCTTGTTTCGATGTGTGTTGGAGTTTCGGTGTGGCTGGGTTGGGGTGGTATCCGTGTAACAGGCTGAAGCCTGCTACACGGAAACAGTTTAATATTACGTTAGTGTTCTGGTAAGAGAAAATGAGTCGACGTTCCTTTTTTCTGGTCATTTTCTACATCATTCCCTTCTTTACATTCTTCTTAATTTTCTGTGTTCTGTATTACTTATATCCCACGTATAATTGTCTTGGTTTGATTTAGTGTATCGCACTGAGCTGTCATGTTTACTTTTCGCCACCATTACTCGGTTGCCAAAAATCCACCACTGAATTTTGTGCATTACAGCGAGTAAAGCGAAATGAATTCCTAATAGAGTGTAAGTAAAGAAAAGTAGCAATTGGTTTTAAATAAAACAAAATAAAGTCGCGATAAATTTTAAGTGCGTCGCTTTGATATCGATAAAATACCACCCACGCAATTAGCGCTTGATTTGTTTGTTACTAGGTCATATGACGGATGACAAGGCGGTAGAGATGTTTCTTATTGTTTAAGTTCAGGTACTGTTTCTTGATGCGATGAATGGACAGGAAGATTAGCGCATTTGCATTACGTGACCGGGTCATTTTATGGTTATGTGTCCGGTTTTCGATTAATAAATTATTAACATCTGCGGCACAAGTAAACGAACTGAACTGAACTCTCTGACCCCATGGACATTTACTATAGCGTGTGTGGAAAGTCGACGCCCTGGGTTACAGGGCCCGTAGCGCGTTAAATTTCAATAAGTACAAAAAAAACCACAGATTCACTGAGTTCAGATGTCATTCTTCATCGCCAAAAATATACAGAATATTATTAAAAAGATTATTTTTTCAGTACTTTAAATACTTAGGTCCTGTACTTTCTTTTGCGAAGTCCTGGCCTTCAGGGTGAGGGATCGTTGTCTTTCCAGGCCACACCCAATGTAGGACTGCCCCTTCTCAGCTGTAAGCTATAATTTTCTCGATACATTAACACCTTCCATTGATATCTTGAGACAAACACATACGACCACTGCGTAGGACTGAAATATAACGTGCTGACTTGAACTAAATTTGGGGAAATCATCTTTTAATACGCTTTTAACAAGCACTGCAGACTGTAAGTAGCGACGAGTAGAGGATAGGCTAATAGGCAAAGTGCAATATGTTATATTCTCTTCACTACGCAGTTCCCAGCAGGTGTACTATAAATTTCAAAACTCAAAGAAATCCATCATCTATTATTCACCAGACCCAGGAACCTTTGGACTGATCCACCTCACAGTTGTGTGCTAACAAATTTCTATCGGGATAGTACCCAGATAGCGGACTAAACAAACGAGATATATTTGCAAGATTCCCAACGATGGCAAGAAATTTTATCTTCTTCAAGATTTCTACACCAAGAGTTTTTTTTATTAGCAATCAGAAAGAATAAATCAATAAACTTATGTGATGATTATACAAGTACACAACGATACCATGTATTACTTAGCACCAAACATGGGTGACAAAGAGCCTTCTATCCTACTAGGCATAAAGGAGCCTGAACACAGTTTCTAAATAATCACAGCCATTCACCACCGACATTAAAAATTCGTCCTTATTACTGTCTTGTACTCCGATTCTTGTTTAAGCAAAAGGACAACTTATATTTCGAGATAAATACCGTCATTTTTATTCTTTCAACCGTGTACTTTCCGCGAATATTCGTTACCAAAATTCTACAAATATTTCTCTTGTGTTCCACTATAATTACCTTCTCTCTTTACTCCCGAAGTTTTAATATTCTCTCTATTCTAACTGTAGATACGTATTTATTTACATAAAACACGTATCTTTTGCAGATATTTTACGCCTAATTTTTATTTCCTGTATTCAACATTCTGTTTAAAAACTGGAATACGAACTTGTCTAGCAGTAAGATACCCTTATATAAATAAACAAAAATAACCGTAATAATTTAGTAACTTCATGAAGTAAGGTTCCTTTCTATGCACTTAAATTTGAATAAAATATCGGCTTATTGCTGACTGAAAAATCCCTCTATTGCTCAGGTTGTATCAAACATATTCATATATAGATATGTATATATATATATATATATATATACACATACACACATATACATACATACATATGACAGTTCTTCCCATCCCACAAAACTTACATTCACTCTCAGTGCTGTAAAAGGCACACATCTTGTGAAAGAAATGCTTAATATTGACGAAATAAATAAAAATCTTCAGAAAAAACTGAAAATGTAATTTCACCTAATTCTGCCAGAAATTAGTCACTTCTATTTGTTAAAACTTTTCCCATTTATTCAAGTTTGGAAATATTTTGAATAATTCTACATGCGTCTCTTGTTCCTAAATTAAAACTCTTTGTTATTAACCAGCGTATCTTAAGTCGTCCTCTGAATAAAGTAGAAACTGACTGAGAAATATTTTACACGCTGTCTCTTTCTGTCAATAGATAAGGCCCCAGAAAATTTGAATTAATTTTTAAAAGTTCTTCTTAAAGTTTTAAATATTATTAAAATTTTAAAATAATAATAATAATAATAAAGATATTCATATCGCCTCAATAAGTTCTTGAGAATTCAGGCTGCCGGCGATGTTAGGCTGTGTCTTTCGGTGAGTGGAACAACACATTTCATGACATAGCCTCACATCCAGGAAGATCTGAATCCTCAAATTTTACTCAGAAAATATTTGTTTGGTTAAATGAAAAGAAAGGACGATAACAGGAGTTTTGTGCATTATTAGGAGCAATTTTATAACACAAAAACTTCTACACATACACAATTTATATACGATTTCTACAGACATTCTTAATGTGAGAGGCAAAATAAACACAGTACCGCGTAAAGTAATCGCAAATCCTATTTACTGAATGCAATGTGTTTTCCAAATATAATTTTTTAAAAAAATAATTAATCAGAGACTGTAATGTTGAAGTGAGACATGCATAATCGATAAATTCTTCCTTTTCCTTACTTTCTTTCTTTCTATCTGGGCGTCGAAATTTCAGATCTGCTCTGGGACTGACCCAGTCTCCTATCCAAAAGGTACCGGTGTTCATTCCCGGGACCATAGCGACCGGGGTGTGAATTTAACTACTCATCTCTTTCTAGTGCCGAGGTAGAGTCCGTGGAGCCGTATAACCATCCCGGCTATGTGCCTTCATGGCGTGGACATAGAAAAATGTACCTTCTCTTTTTTCTCTTTTAATTACTTTTCCTTATTCTTCTTCTTCTTCTTCTTCTTCTTCTTCTTCTCCTTCTGTGGCGCTTTTATCCGTTTTTTGGTCATAGCCACCCCTCTACCTGTAGTCCGAGACAATTGAAGTTATCACGGCGAGAACGTAAGCACGAGTATCAAAATCCAACCGGCACAACCGAAGAGTTTCTCTTTTTTTGACATTCAGAGGACCGTGCATCGTGACATATTCTTATAATAAAACCAACGAGAAGCACTAATTTCTCAAATTTATTTTTGGAATATGACTCTACATCTTTCGGACATTAACTCTGTCCATCATCAGGAGTTTAGCACTGTACACGCAGCAATGGTGTATGTCGTAAAGGTTATGCTGACTGCTTGCTAGCGGGATCAGGATGGAACATCTCTTTGTCCGGTACGTCATTCAAATTCTGTCCGGCAAGATTGCGATTCTACCAGCCAGCAGTTACGCTGTTGCCGGTGGCGTAGCGTGGCATTTAGCTCTATTCTAAATGACATGTTTGGAGATGCCTTCAATAGCCAAGGTTACTAGAGTCCAGTGTTCAGTTATTCAGAACATAACGAATTGGTAAAGATGCCGAAAGGAGTTATTGTGGTCGAATGTAAAAATCTTCATCTACCAGCGCCCTTTGTCGGCCGGATTTTTCATCTCAATTGCTGAAATACTTATCCTTTTATGTTCACCAGCCTTATACTACAAAGGACCTTGTCTTTGACATCCTTAAAGTTTACTCGTCTTTACCGTTTTACAAATTGCATTTGAAATGCCAGAATATTCACAACTGAAAGAGAATAGTTAATCGTTTAAAAATAAATATATTATATGTTACATATAAAGAGGTGGGCCGGGTAGTGTAATCAGTATAGCGATTGGCTACGGGCTGAACGGTTCGGGGATAGAAGCCCGGTAGAAGCGAGATTTTCCGCACATGTCCAGACCGGCCCTGGGGCCCACCCAGCCTCCTGTACAATGGATACCGTGTCTTTCCCGGGGGTAAAGAGCGGCTGGGGCTTGACGCTGACCCCTCACCCCCTTCTAGTGCTGTGGTCAGGAAAGAGTAGAGCTACACCTCTACTCCCCCTATGGGCCGTACGGCCTGTACAGAGCATCAGTGCCTGTACAAGGGTGCACTTTACCCTTTTACATATAAAGAGGCAGTCCTTAACACACAGAAAGTAATGAAGTATTTCGTTGGCGGTGACAAATCGAAATGCTCTGTAGGGGCACAATTGATACTTTTATGAATCACATTAGACAGTCCGATACACTGTGGGCAGAATCCATAGCTTGTAACGTTAAACCTACCAGTAAGTGTACAAAGTAATAAACAAAATTGTATGCAACAATATATTCACTCAATCTATCAACAGTCACCACTGATGAGAGTATTTCTAGGAGGATGACATCTAATTACGTCCATAAACCATGGCTAAATTCATTATAGTAAACATTTCCGTCCAAAGGAAAAGTAATTCTGAGCTAAATCAAATTTCATCTTAATTTCTCCGGCCTTACTTACTTACTCCATGGTGCAGATTCCTTCATGAGAAGCTAACTGGTTTGCAGCTACTCAAGAAATTCCCCGCATTTCACGGAACCCGAAGATTCATTATCGTACTCACAAGCGTCTATCACCTGTCTCTATCCTGGGCCAGCACAATCCAGTCCATATACCCACATCCCATATCCTGAAGACCCATCCTAATATTATGCATCCAACTACGCCTTGGTCTTCCCAGTTGTCTCTTTTCCTCCGGTTTCCCCACCAAGACCCTATACACGCCCCTCTACTCACCTATACGCGCCACATGCCCAGCCCATCTCATTCTTCTCGATTTTATCACCCGCACAATATTGGGTGAGGTGTACAGATCATCATTTCTCTGTCCTACTAGTATTTAGTTTATTAATATTGTTGCTGTCTTTTATTGTAATAAAAAGTATTAATTACATACGTGTTGCTTTCGTGTAAAATTTTCGGAAAAACCTCATATTTCTTCATCATTTTCATATTAATAATTCTCGATTTTTAAATAATACTTAGCACGTAATATGTATGTACCTTTACCATACATCTCAGTTCCAAATTTGACGAGCTCAGATCGAGCCATTAATTAAATACCGCTATTGAAACGAAAGTCGAAGAAAAATTTTGCACGGTTTTCATGTTTCCATTTTACATTCTACAACATTATTCTTTCCAAGACGTGCTATTTTTTTAAGATGTATTCCTTCATAACAATTAGAGAATTTCAAACTAAGTATTACCATAAAATTCTTATACCAACAAATGCAGTTTTTGTTAAACTTGACGAAGTTTTAAAATGTACGTTAAACGTTTAATAGAAAGTGAATTTGTTGCTGTATACACATTACAGTTATCAAAATGCACGGTACAACGATAAAAATTAAGTGTTACTAATATCTCTTACGTCTCATATATATTGGTATCAGTTACGCCATTATTACCGATTATAGGCAATTATACAGTAAGCCGAGGGGTGTCCTAAAGTGACATAATGTTTATAAAAATTTATGTGCGGCAGATGGTTTAAAAGTCAAAACAGAGAAAGAACACACACACACACACACCCACAAACCCACACACACACACACACACCCACAAACCAACACACACACACACACACACAACACAAACACCACACACACACACACACACACACACAACACACACACACCACACACACAGACACACACACACACCCAGCCCACACACACCACAACAACACACACACAAAACAAACACAACACAAACAAA
>Ga0123352_10011962_pt1 | contig 13698 bp, 8 predicted proteins | sample TergutLab28metaG_FD_89700 | JGI IMG/M metagenome (GOLD analysis project Ga0123352, IMG submission 89700) | Labiotermes labralis P1 segment gut microbial communities from Petit-Saut dam, French Guiana - Lab288 P1 | ecosystem: Host-associated > Arthropoda: Insects > Digestive system > Gut ...
AGCTCCTGAAGATGGACGTATTAACGTCTGAAACATATTGAGCAGTAGATAATAAAGCAAGTGTCATCTAGTTGGTCAACCTTTATTCAAATATCAAGATGATGCACGGTCCAATACGCATAAAATTACGTGTAGTATTCATTTTAGATTATCAGGTAGAAACAGAAGCAGTGTTATGGTACATGCAGTGATAAATACAATTACTTCTCGTGGTTAAACTTGTTGTAAATTGTACATTTCTGTGATGAAGTTGCAATATTTGCTGTAGTGTGTTGTTCCAGAATTGTTAGTTAGCAGTCCCTTGGGATCGTGTCACCCTTTGGGGTGGCTGGACTGAATGACGTTGCTCATTTCCTGAAATCTGAACTACATGCACGTGAAATGAAAGGAGCCACAACGAAGTAAAGCTCCTCCATATAAGGTAGCGCCATTGTTTGTATTAAGTACGAGGCCATATCAAAAATTCCCCGCACGGACTCGGTAACGATATACGTTATAATATCACATTTTTCATTTGTCTTTCTGGTAATCTAAAAAGTAGTCAAATTCCAATACATTCAAGGCTCCAGTGTTTTTTCCTCTACTTGAAACCCCGCTGGATGTGACTTTTTGGGAATGGCTTCTAGGACGGTCAGGTAATTATCCCGAATTTCAGTGTCATCCTTACAACGACGCCGTACTGGCTGTGATATTCTCGGAGAGAATAATAAATTTTATGGGTCAAAATTAGGCCATTAAGAAGGGTAGGCTGCCAACATCCACACTTTTACCGACCGGAAGTTTCTGCACTGACAAGCATTGTGTTCTAGATCGTTGTCCTGGTGAATGAACCAGTTCTGGTTCCGCTATCTTTGTCGAAGTCTTCGACGGACTTGTTTTCTCGGAGGTGGCAGTATGTCTCAGTAATAACCATCCGGACTGGAGGAGCAAATTCGTGGTTACCAATGCCCTCTTAGTCCAAAACAGTGTCAACTTTCTCTCAATGTTTGACCTAAAGTTACTTTCTTGAGATGTCTAGAGAGTACGTTTTTCCCACTGAGAAGGTTGCTGCGTTTGTTTCTGGGTAGTAACAGTGAATCCGGGGCTCTACTTCTGCTTTCCCGATTCCGAAACAAAAATGAGCGCAGATCGCGGATCGTACTTAATACTCCCAAAATACGCATCCGCTGAGAGGCAACACAAAGCTTCATGGCTGCAAAACTCATTAAACTGACTCAGCGATACTACGGCCTAATGGAAGAAAGCGCTGCTCCTTGCTGTTCTCGGCCCTAGCGGTGAGTTCGCAAACTTTTGGGTTCGCGTTATTATAGTTAGGATGTCCTTCATGTTAGCCGAAGAAAACATTAAGCAAACTTTTAACACACTTCATGGAAATACTGCGCAAACCGGTCTAATAATCTAGATCCTTTTGAGAGGTTGCAACTTGGCAGTTGACCTATGCGACACCAGTATCCAAAATTGTTTTCAGCACTTCTTTATTTAGTCAACAGACATAAACTGTAACACACAAGTTTTTATGTATTGTTAAAACTCGTCTTCACATAATCATGCTATCTGTTTCAGCCTTACGGCCATTATCGGGCACGTCACCCCTAAACCTTACAAAGGAAAGTAAAATAATATCGAAAGAGGCCTTTTCCCTGCAAATATCCTTATGCTGTATGTAAATGTTAAAACAACTTTTGTATGTTATTTATGAACAATAATAATATATTATTTTTGGTGGCAGCAGTGTAGAACATTACATTGACTCCAAAATACGTTTAAGAGACGCATCTTATTCGGATGTCAAAATCTCATGTTCATAATCAGGAGTACGCTGCCTTCGTTGTTCACTGTTATGTGTCAGATGTAACTATAATACTTTATACTGCAGAAACCGGTGGTGGAAGTAAAAACTTTCTTCGGCATAAGTAAGAAATGCAATTACTTGTTGTGTTACACGCGGAGGTTATAACGTTACTTTCCTTTGTATGTTTTTGTGAATACATGTTTGGTGATGGCCGCACGGTCGAAACATGTAGCATTATTACGTGAATACGGGTTTTTACAATAAATAGCGCAGTTGTTCTTCACTGTTTCTATCTCTCGACAATTTAGTTCTGATAACACAATTGTATGGTCATGCCCAAGACTTCGCTGGGTTATGGGGAAGTTAAACTATTACGCACCTACTCTACAGCAATATTGAAGCATGACTGCTACAAAGGATAATATTTACACAGTAAAGAAATGTGTATTTTTGTAAAAGTCCAGTGTGTGTTTAAAATTAGTAATGTAATTCATGAGCCTGGGTATGTCAGTAAATGGATGGGTTACACGCTGGGCGATCGGGGAATCTGTCTCCGTTCTAATCAGAGACGCAAGTGTTTGATGATTCCGTTCTAAGGTGCGAGACTGCGTCACGAGGAAATTGTTTTCCCGACGTTTCGAAAGAACGTGTTGTCTTAATCAGTAAGGGACTAGAGTTTTTTGAACATATTGCTCAGTGACACGGCGTTATTCGAAAAGCCGATAGCCATGTATCCATCAAAGATGCTATGTCGTTTCATTAGAACAGCAACCTCAACCACACCGCTGCGGAACTTCAAATATCCTGCGTGTAACAGTCTTGCCTTCTGCGTCCAGTCCGACTCTTCAGCCTACCTGACTACACTTCAACATACGGGAGCCCTTTCCTAGGGGTGAACCTCCCCCCCCCCTCAGCTAATTAACTACATAGAGCAGAGACCTTGAGAAGCTAGCAACTAATCTGATATAAAAGAAATTCCCTTCAATTTTGTGGAACCCGAAGATTTATTACCGTGTTCACAAAAGCCTGCCACTGGTGTAGTGCCTATTCTGAATCCAATCAATCCAGTCCATGCCATCCCAACCGATTTCCTTCATATATATTTAATATCATCCTCTCATCTACGCCCGGATCTTCCTAGTCTTCTCTTTCTCTCAGGTTTTCCCAGCAAAGCCCTAAATGAACTTCTCCTGCCCCCATACATGCCACATGCTCCTCCTCTGTAGTTCGTTTTGAGTTAATCATCCGAACGATATGTGGCAAGAAAGACAGATCATGAACCTCCTCGTCATGCAGTTTCCTCCAGTAACCCTTACCTCGTCCTTCTTGAGCCCCTATCTGGTGCGGGATTACGATACTTCCACGCGTCCAAGTCTTCACGTTACGGTGCATAGTTAAGTGCGTGGTTTTGCGTGAATTCTAGAAGTGTCAAAAACACTGAGGACTTTTAACAGGCAGATATAAAGCATTCCGTTCTGTCTGTGGGTTTCGTAAATATAAATTATACAGAATAAACTTAAAATTACAGAAACTCCTATGTAGTTGCTACAAATCAGAAGGTCGCTGGTTCGATCCCAGCTAGTGTCATTGGATTTTTCATTTACATAAAATCCTTCCGATCACACTATGGCCCTGGGGTCGACTCAGCCTCTAACATAAATGAGTACCAGGAGCATTTTCTGGGGGTAAAGGCGGCCCGTGCGTAAGGCTGACAACCTTACCACCATCCTGTGCCGTTGTCATGAAATTTGGGAACCTTAACTTCATGGAACTCTCTGGGCCACTCCAGGCCTGTAACGGGACTGCTTTTACCTATGTAGTTCTAGTGGGTTTTCTTCCACTAAGAATTCAATTTTGTCAGTATGTTGGTGAATCATTGTTTTTATTCTTGCAATGACTCTTCAGCCCATTTTCTGACCACGGTCATCCCTGTAATCTTGGTGAATTATCGAAGTATATTCAAAGAATCAGTTGAACATTGCGTGTCTAAAAATGAAAACGTTGTGAAAACACTAATTGTTTAAAAGTGTGTTAGAGTTACTGGCTTACTTGCTTCTAGTGCTTCAACACAATCCCTGCAGTACTCGCATTCTGTTTATCCTCCCCGTGCTTGTTTTAAATTCTGTGTACACGGTAAATGCTGTTTCGCGAAATAATTACCTTTCTCGTCCGGAGGTCCTACATTCTGCAGTGTGCAGCAGCACGGTCTTGTGTTTCCCACAGGCATACAAGTGTGGATTGACCGGGGTGAGTAGCTAACCGTCTCTAGGGACCACCCCGCCACACGCTCCAGTTGTTACTGAATCTGCCTCACTCACTGTGTTTAGCGTCAAGCAGCAAGAAAATTGCAGCTGAATACCAACAAGAAATTCTATGAGGTCAGACAAATAATATAAAACAAACTCAAACACACCAGTTCGTGTGGTAGATTTTAGGGTTCTTAGGAAATAAGACGTGCAGATAAAAGGAAATTCGTCTTTAATACATGTGTAGGAGCTCTTAAAGGATTCTTGCAATAAACTATTAAGTCCTGGTACTGGGTGTTTTAGGCGTGCATTGGAGGATAATATTAAAATGTATGTTTGAAACTGACAGTGCAATTTTGGACTGTATTCGTGAGTTAAGGTGTTATCTTTTGGTGATTGTTGCATTTTGTAACGAATTATATACTTTGAATTACTCAATGATTATACCAACTACTGCACATATATAAAATTTATAAAACTTACACATTAAAATATTAAAACATTAAAAACGCTCCAACATGTTTCGGTCCTAGGACCATCATCAGGGAACTATATCTTCCTTGCTAAAGTCAAACTATAAAAAGTCACATTAATTTCGTTTGTGCCAGTTGGGTATTGTGGCAAATTGCCGTGTTGTGTAATGTTATGTTGCGAAGAGTGCCCTGCAACGGATGTGCATTCTGTGTTTCGTTATATATATATAGGGGTGTTTCAGGAGGAATAGTAAATCTTTAGGTGGTGGAAGTATGGACTATACCTAGTAAATAAGTTAATATAAATATGCGTTCAGTTTTCAATGGGTGTGAAGATATAGCTGTTTGAAGTTGGCGCGTACAGATTAGATTTTTGTCTGTGGGGATGGATGAAAAGCGAAGTCTACAAAGAAAAGGTAAACACAAGAGACGAATTTGTCGCTCGCATTGTGATTGTGCTGCCCTCATAAAGCAAGAACGCCAAGACCACCTCAGGAGAGCTAAACGTACTATTGCCAAGAGGGTTGAAAAGTGCATTGAAGTCGATGGTGGGATTTTTTAACACTTACTTTGAACTGTTGCAGTTTATTGAGACTATTTACATAACCAATAAGTGCAATCAATACGTCACTTGTCTTTCCTTCATACTTTTGTAAGGTTTTTAAGCGTAACATTCAAACAGCTGTATCTCCACACCCACTGAAAATTGGACACAGTTTATGTGAACTTATTTACTCGGAAAAGTCCATACTGCCACCTCCTAAAATATTGACTATTCCTACTGAAACACTCTGTATATGCAATAACTGATATATGCCAGTGATAAGAACTCTTTCTTTCAAGTTAATAAAATGGAGCATATGAATAGGCCGGCTTGTTGTTTATTTTTCTCTCTTTACTTACGGATTTTGAAACGACGCTGTCTGCATATCGGAATGTATGGCATTAAGGGAGGAGTGGGGGTTAGTAACTTATTTGGAAATTTGTGGAAGTAAGCCCTAGGGACATAATTTGATGAACTATTGCTGCGTTTATGTGGTTTAGTGTTCTAAAAGCCTTGTGGATTAAGGTTTAAATCGGAGACGTGTCGGGGGAGCTTGCTGCTTCAAGTCGTCTTGGAATACAAATTACCAATAAACACGACGTCATATCCCAAAAGTCTGTTTTATTTTTCCATGCATTTGCTGTGTGGGATCCAGGACGATCTCAGTCAGCATGCCATGTATCTAGAACGAAACATGAAAATTGAACTGCAGTGACACTACTGTAGCAAGTTTGTGTTAAAATAGTAGCCACAACTGGAATCTGAGCCAGTACGCATATTTCCCTTCGAATTTCATAAAATATTTTTTTATTTCCACGATAGTTGTGATCTTGGTTGTACGAAATGCTTGTTTGGAACAATTGGAAACAATTACAATTAATGTCCTTAAGCCTAAATGAAAAGTCGTGCCGTACTTAGGAATTAAGCGAATTTTAATTCGTAGCTTCAGAGAATAATAAGTAGTCTGGAACTTTTTATGTTTTTCCTGGTCTCATGCACTGAATTTAAACACACGGCCTGCTCGCTGTATATAATATTTAACATGTATTTAACCCCAGCATTATTCTTTAACACGCAGTCGTTCCCCAGCGTTACACGAAGTTGAGGGAGGGGAAGAAATCTAGTACTAATGCAATGCTGTAGATGCCAGCACCAGACACCGACAATTTACCGCAACCCCTCTCCAACCTCTGCACCGTTGGGAGGGTCCTGTCCGCGGCAGAGACAAAATCGCGATCCGACCAAGCGCACGAACGTAAGATCTGCACTACTCTCTTTCTCAGTATAGAAAGAGGAGGCAGAAGTAGCAATTATAAGGGAATGGTCTTCCTGATGACAACTGCAGCCCAGTTAGAAATTTGCATGCGTTCAATATCTTCTGCAAGTTTACTGGCCAGCAGAAAGTAGACAAACATCAGGCACGAACGCTCACAAAACAAGCTGTATTAGAAATTGTTGCCGCAAATGACAAACGAGCATTGTGGTGATGTCCAGAATTACTGCCGACGGCTCTGCTTCTTGCCTTCATGGAACGTAATGTTGCAGATTTGCAATATGTGTGTAACTTATGGATGTTCATGTGTTTTTAATAGGTCCACAAATCTAACAACGAACCATCAAATTCAGAACCTAAAGGACACATACAAAATGTGGAAGAATCGGGATATTCTGTCGTAAAGAAATAAATCTTGTAATAATGTTTATTTGAGCTGCTTGCTTATTTTCCCTGGTATCGATTATTTCAACATTTTTAAGACAATACGTAAGACAGCATCTGGCCGTAGATTTATAAACCGATTCTGTTTCTGTTCTTGAAAAGCCGCAGACAGTTTGTTCATCTAATATATATTATAGAACTGCAGTGGATATAGTTTTCTTCCCCTTTTAGTCGCGTTCGCAAAACTGGGAAGAGCGACTGTCAGCCGTATGAGTTTACTGTATGTATAATGTTAATTTTAGCGTATTTGTGTGCTGTGCATTTGCTGCTGCCATTATTGTACATATAACGACTGTTAGCTTCGCCGTTTCGGTCTATCCGACTGCCTGACCGCATGGAACAATTCGGCTACCACTGGACGGATTTTCATGAAGTTCGCTTTTTGAGGATGTTTGGAAAATTTGTCCGAAAAATTCAGATTTGATTAAAATTTGACAAAAATAATTAATTGGTATTTTACATGGAAATCTGTGTATGTTTATGATAGTATCTCGTTGTCTTTGTCTGAGGACGAGAAATATTACGTACAAAGATACAGAGAAAATTAAAACGCACATTTTAGTTTCGCTATATTTTTTTTCCGATAATCGTGCCTTTTATGACATAATGTGGACAAGTATGGTAGAGGCAAACAGGCAAATTGTGACAATGTAACACAAAGCAGATAGGTTGCGATTAGCATGCCAGGTAACAAATTCAAGAATACAGACACACGACCTGATAATATTGAATACTTATGGCTCTTCCACAGCAAAATTGTTAAACGAGAGTTCCTCAGTGTTATATTATAGTGAATTTACTGCCTTGTTATTTATTCTTGCAGCTGTAATACGGAAGACACATACATTGTGCATCCGTACTGTTACAAAATTAGGCCTATATGGTAACCACGACAGATACAGCGTTGTGGGGTCTATTTCTGAAGATTATGGATGAGGCATTAACCCCCAATTAATTTTTTTTAAAAATTATTACTACGCAAGTAAACTTTATTAATCTGAGAGCTCTTATTGCTCTAAACTTTTGCTACTATTTATGGGCTGCTTGGAAGATGAAAAATATTTTCTAAACACGATAATTTTGAATTTATAGAAGTGAAAGTGCTACACAGCAACAACATCTTAACGAGAAAATGAGTAATGATACAAGATTTATCATTCACGGGAAACTGTTTTTGCACGTTGAAGTAGTTGATAAAGATCGCATATAATTTTCTAAATTGAAAATTGAAGAACTTGTCTTAACAGAATTAAACCGCAGCTGATAGGATGCAGCTCAGTACTTAAAATTTTCCCTTCTTGAGTTTAGGTTTTCTAACATTTTCGCAGAATATCACCGAATTTCAATTGTGTACTATATAAACAATACAGAATTAAATAAGACAGATCTCTAGAAGTTAGGCGTAATAGGGAGATACAAGGTGGGAATGGAAATGATGAACGAGAGACTAACTTCTTGTGGCAGGCTTTGGTTCGAAGCAATTCTCTTCAGAACATAGTGAGCAGTTTGATGTATGCCTGTAGCCTAGTGCCTGTTTCGTGCAGGGTCGGAATGACTCTCACTTATGACACCCTCTAAGCTTCAAACTCAGTGAAGAACCTCTTTAAAAAAATGAATGACCCATAACTCTTCTCTCTTCGAACTCAATGCCAATCAGTTTAAAAGAAGCCAATTTCCGAGTAACAAAACTCAAGTCAGGACAGCAGCATAGCAATATTATAAGTGATCCCACCACGCCTCAGCTCTCGTGCTACTCGAGAGACTGAGTTCCTCCAGGCTATTCTCCGCCACGTAAAGAGAATACGGCGCGGTTTTAGCGAAATTGCTTTTTGAATGTTGGTGCTACAAGTTGAAGAGATGCTTGGAGACAACGGGGAAGTACAGCGTTACAGGTTTGTTTAGTTGCCATTGTTGGAATAGTGTGAGTGCAGGTAAATTTAGCGTATGGAAGGAACTGTACCTCTTTGTTATATATACCTATACATACGTATGACATTTGTTTGTTTGTTTGCTGTTACGTATATTGTTTACGTATTTTGGCAATACGTGAGGACGGCGGTAGAAAACTTGTGTAATAAACGGTGGTGGAAATTATTCTGGAGTTCTTATTACAGTATAAAATTACATCCTGAATATGACAGTGTGCCAATTGAGACATGTAGCTGTGTAATGTGAATACATACATACATACTTACATACCTGAATTATATGAAGTTGCGTAGATGGCGGTGTTATCTTCAACCATTCAAATTAGGCTCCTGTCTTTGACGGCCCTATTAATTTGATAATTAAAGAATTAAAAAAACCTACAGCGAGACATAAACACACACACACACACACATATATAAATATAATGTAACATGTGAAAACTGTACAACAACAAACGTCACTGAGAAGAATAATTCTTAAAAATCCAACAGTTTCTCGTCGATTACTGGAATTTTTATTTTATGAAATACAAAGATATGTTTCTCTGTTTATGTCTTCCTCCAGATCCAGATAAATCCATTCCACAAAATCCCTCTCCTATTTTCTTAAGTTATACTTCTATATTATCCTGTAATCCGCTCATAAATACTGCAGTAGAACATAAGCATCAAATGTGTGCAAATATTATCTTAAATTCCTCAATGTGATTCAAGTTTCAGAGGAGTAGGCCTACTCATATTATATTCATTATTCACGCAAAGAAGAGTTTATGTTGATCGGATAAGTCTCTGATCCATACACAACTATTGGCTATGTGTGTATTGTGTTACGTGGATTTAAAATTCTGTACTGTTTATACTTCGCCAAATCTGATATATTTTGGTGAACATAAGTGATACCGTTTTTTCGTTTTTTCCCTTTGAGCCTTATATTCTAGTGTGTTATCATTCCATCTATTTGAGCTCACCCTTTTCATTCCTTTATGAATATTTTAACTGAAAACATTGTCAGCAATCACGGATGCTATTAAAGGATTTAACCCCCTTCAAAGCTTATTTTATATACGGTTTCAGAGACGATGTTTTTTCTAACAGTTTTAGAAGATGAGTCAGTTTTAATCCGAAACCTTTTATAGAAATATAATTGAATATTCATATAATACTTATGATTCATTTGCTGCGTCAGTTAAAGATATTTTCACTCCGGTGCAATTATACACATAAGGAGAAGAAACATACACAGGATTAGTCACAGAAGAGTTTTATGTGTAACAACTTACACTTGCCTATTCATGAGAAGTCTTTAATAATTTCACATGGCTTAATTCTAACACTTGCCTATTCATGAGAAGTCTTTAATAATTTCACATGGCTTAATTCTAATCTAATGAAAAGTTATTTAATAACACACAACTAATTTTTCAGCTGTTATTTTATAATTTCTTTGTTATACATGCACAAGCTACAGCTTTTGATTTTGCAAGTGCAAAAGTGTTTCAGCAATTTGTTTTTCCGTAGGCTAAATTGTTTCTCTGACACTAATAAAGTTTATATAAAATATCGCTATTTAAAAATCCGACCTTCGAGAGATGTTGAAATTAATTCCCCGCCAGTATAGACATGCCTGCTCTTGATTCCACTAATCATTGAAGGCTATTCGCTTTCCTTCCTGGAGTGAAGTGCCCAAATTGTGAAGAGGGCTGCTCGGGGCAGAATTTTAAGTTCATACAACTAGACTTCATCTTTCGTTTCCTTTACCACGGGTCCACAAATTTGCAAAAATCTAGGAGCTACCTTCACATTACAGGCAACACAGGGGTGACATAAATCAAGTTTCATACAGCAGGCCCAAAATTCTGTAGTCAAACTGTGAACCTTCGTATTTTCTAGCCCTTTGCGATCCATGCATGTGAAGTGAGCCGTACTGTTGCATTAAGGAAAACGTCAGTAATTATGCTGAAAATATTGCGTTCCAGCATATAAAATTTATTCCCCCAGGCGTCCGGTTGCCCAGGAATCTTGCAAACCTGCCTTGTATGCCGTGCTGGTATAAAACCGACACAATCAGTTTGACATGTCAACTTAAATTCCATATTTATTATTCTTTGGTAGCCTTGGATGTAAAGTTATAATATGTAATAATCTCCTAACTGCACAATGAATGACAGAGAAAACAGCGATTTATCTTCTTCGTAGACTATTGAGTGAATTATAATTGAATTTTGGGGGGAAAATACACCCTCCTAAGCAAGTGACTTTCAATTTCTGTGTCCTTTCAATACCAGCAGACAGCACAGTAAACTGTTCAGTTATATATAGCCTTATACTTGAATATTCAAGCCTCGTGGAAAGTTCAACTTTGTCGACTGGCCAGTAGTTAACGACGTTTCGAAGGACCGTTATGCCTTTATATTCAAAGTCCAGCAGTTCAAAAGCTGCTACTCTCCTTGGACTACTTAACCCTGAAGACAAAAAGACATAGCGATTCTTCCCTACGTTGACAACTGTCTACCAGTCTACAGGGTGTAACGTCCCACAAGTCTTGAAACTTTCTCCGTAACACCACGAGAACTTCAGATCATACAGTTATGTACCTCTTTGGAATATAGTACTTGCGGACCTGCGATTGTGCTGGAACTGGCGAGATAAATTGTTAATGATTTGGCCCCGATATCAGCCACCAGATTTAGAATTTTTCTCGCCTGATATGTTACGCGATTTCGAGAACAGATTTCTCATAATGATTTGGTGAAGAAAAAAAAACTTATGAAGATTTTCATTGCAAATGTTTCTCCGGCTTCCTGTTGCTTCCTCCTTCTTAGTTAAGTATTTTCTTATAAGCGCTTTGTTCTCTGAAATACTCTATGTCTCTCGCTCTCTCTCTCTCTCTCACACACACACACACACACACACACACATACACACAGAGGACAGCTTGTACGGTTAAAATTTTGTGTAAATTAATCTCTACGTTTTTAAAAAAAAAAAAAGGAGAGGCAAGAATTTTGAACTTAAAAAATCTTTTCGAATTCAAACTACTTCAATTTCTTTATGAATAAACTTTCATTTTTAGTAATTAGGAGTTTGTTTTCGTATAAGCGTTAGGTTATCTAACCGAACTCATTGCTTTAGTACAGGGGACATTGGAAGCTGCTTTAACAAATTATACCTTCGTATTTCATGAAGGGCGTGAAGTTTCGTAGTTGCCTTGGTCAGGATTTTTATCTAAGCTGCCAGCATGTCTCGCTATGCATGTACCTGCCACGTATCGATGGAGACACCGTGTAATGTGTACTTAATGCTACTGGTGGCTGGCTTACACCAGATTAAATGAAAGCTTGATTGCACCTTCTGCTTTCCGCTAATCGGAAGCTAGCTGAGTTGCGGCGAAGGCACAAGGGACACCAGTAATCAGGCAGTCACTAACTCAAAGGCGTTGTCTGGACAACGAATTTTGGACTAGGAGCGTCCCTCTTTTTATTTCTTGAAGGCTATATCGCTAGGGAATTGCCATATAAATTATCTTAGTTTCATTAAGTAATATTACTTCAATATTTAAAAAATGAAGAGAAGAAAAACTCTTCATAACTTCACTTTAGTTTTACATGTTTAAATTTGTCATAATCCTTTTAAATACACCTGATCAATATTTATCGATTTCTGCGTAAATAACAAAAATCCTTTAATTAATTACCAACGAAACACTGAAGGCGTAAGAGCTAATGGTTTAATTTTTCCGTGCTTCGTAACTTCTTAATTAGATGGGCAGTAATCGTCAGATTTACAATCCGTTCCCTTTAATCCAAATGAAAGTTATTCTGTATCCACTGGATTGAAGGTTGGGTGAGACACGTAGCTGGTATGGAATAAGTGGTGAAGAGAAAATACTTTGCACGCTTTGGAAATAGAATGAAAACCCTGCCGTCGTTGCACTTCACCGTAATTCAGCCTTTATTCAGTTTTGCAATAAATAATCATGGTCCACAAATTTCGTCGGATCTCACTTTAAAGCTTCGGGTTAAGGGTATAAACATGCCTTAGTATTACAACATTCTGCAATTTTATGAAGTTTCCAAATATTTTCCAGGATAAAGAGGGATTTCTTACTTAAACAGCATTAACAGACCGCGAAGTTTCATGTAAATTAAGAACGGAACTTAGGAATGTTATTTGAATAAATGCTAAGTCCCAGGCCTTTTGGTGCATCGTTAGCCACGTTCACAAAATTTGCTAAAAACGACTGTTAGCTTCGTCATGTCTTTTCTTTCTTCCACAACTCTTATATGTCCACATGGAACAAATCGGCGCAAACTGTACGGATTCTTATGAAACTTGTCTTGCAGAATATTAGTATAATCTCGCTAGAGAACACATGTCTCTATTAAAGTAAAGCAAAAATATCGGGCACTTTGCTTCAGTACCTGAGTACGTTTGTTATAATATCTCTCTCTGAATTCTTGCGGAAATTAGAAACTTTTGCAAAAAAAAAGTCTCATATAGAATCAGGTGCACATTTTATATCACACATTTCCTTCGATAATTTTGAGTTTTAATAAATAATGAAACGTGCGGCAGGTATATAGAAGATACACATGATCAGACACAATATGGCCACTGTCAGGCTTCATGTTAAATACTAGTTTACTAGGAAGCATATTATGTAAAGCCTGATGATGGCTCCGTCGGGCCCAAACCCGTAGCTTGTTTTTAACATAATATTGTTGTGCAATAAATGTCTTTGTGTATGACGATAACATTATTAATTTGTTACAAAAGCACAACATGATATCCGTCAATAAAAAAATAAAACATTTGTGAGTGAAAGTTAGACCACCTAATCCTAATGAAAACATAGACATCCTTCGATTTTATGACGAAACGTCCTTGGAAAAAAGTTTCAATTCCCTCCACCTCCGACACACACACACACACACACACACATAAATTCTCTCTCTGTCTCTCTCTCTCTCTCTCTCTCACACACACACACACACACAC
>Ga0123352_10011968_pt1 | contig 13694 bp, 8 predicted proteins | sample TergutLab28metaG_FD_89700 | JGI IMG/M metagenome (GOLD analysis project Ga0123352, IMG submission 89700) | Labiotermes labralis P1 segment gut microbial communities from Petit-Saut dam, French Guiana - Lab288 P1 | ecosystem: Host-associated > Arthropoda: Insects > Digestive system > Gut ...
AAGATTACACACTATACCAGAGACTGACTGTACAGGGAAAATGCTCTCCTGATGATGAGCTTCCCGAAAGCTCGAAACATGTAGAGAGTGAATGACTACTACCCAAGAAAATAAAGGATAGTCCACAAGTGACATCGTGTTGGTTATTTTTAAACAATTACAATGATGCACGGAACAATGAATGTAAAAAAAAAATATTTACAGACGTCATACACAGAAAATCTGGGGTCGTAGAAACAGTACTTATTGAAGCCGAGGCGTGGCAGTGCGTCAGTAAACATTTATTAGTATACTGCAGAAAAGAAAACTCGCAATATGATAGTGTAATACGGTCTTGTCTACGGCCCGGGATTCCCCCTGTTGGAAGTCAATTAGAATTGCACTTACACAAGTGTGCCTTTCATTCTGAATCGAAAAACTGTCAGACGTATAAGTTAGAGCTCACAATCAGAACTGCCAGTACAACAGTACATGTAGTGTTTCAGTGTGGTTGAATTTTGCGGCCAAGGTTCATAGTACTGACAGCAGATACAAAATATAATGACATACGTCGCTACCAGCCCGCATAACGTAAATGTGATCAAACTTCTGTTCTTATTGGGACTCGAAAACAGTCTTAGTCGATGAGATTTTACATTCTCGTGGTGATAAATGTTAAGGTCACCGTTTTGTAAGATAAGGCGCCATGTAGTGTGGAAGAATCAGCTACATCCACTTCAGGGCGATACGGCAATTTCTACCAAATCTGTACTTGGCAGATACATTTTTGTTCCCATATCACATCATTTCCAGATTCCTACATTCATAATGTAAATTATTACATGTGGCCGGACACTGCCAAGTAAGTAGGTATGTACACAGTGTGGAAAGGTCTACTTCAACTTCCAGGTGTAGTTTTCAAAATGCACATTGCTATTTCACGCATGTTCATTTGTGTGGGGTGCAAAATCTACTAATTTAATACTGCTCGTTCCATGCACTGTGGCTGTAATGTTGCACGTTTTGTGTGCATCTATTGATGCACATAGATAACAAAATCTGCTGCTGCAAAGATTATCGTAGATGGCACTGCCCAAGTGTCTGGAATTACGGTCACCATAAACACATACAGAGAGATGCTAGTATTGACGTTTGTAGATCTTAAAATTGTTTATGTTCGTATCCTATGCCATGTTGTGTATGGCGATGCGTGTTTGTGAAAATAAACAAGGCTGATCTTAGGTTTGTATACAGCAGGTAAAAGTAGACTGCACCCTAGAACAGGCCACGAAGGCCCACAGGGGGAGTAGGGGTATAGATCTACTCTTTCTTTAACCTCGGCGCTATATGGGGTGGGTGGTCAACGCCACGCCCCGGCCGCTTTACCTCCGGGAAAGACCTGGTACCCATTTATAGGAGGCTGGGTGGGCCCCAGGACCGTTCTGAACGAGGGTGGAAAATCTCGCCCCCAACGGGGATTCGATCCCCAGACCGTCCAGCCCGTAGCGAGTCGCTATACCGACTGTGCTGTCCGGGCCCATTTATATAGAGCAGACTGAACGGAAATTAAGTTCGCCTAACAGTTTTCAAAGTAGACCCTAACAACAAATTCAATGGGATTCTTCGAATAATATCTGAGATGAAACACATGAACGGACGGACAGACACAACATGCATTCATTATAGGCACTTTTAAAACAATGCATATATCTAACAAAAGTGAATTTAAAGACCACATTTCTTGTAGTGTCAGCCAGTCTTAGAAATCAGGTAATGCGGTTGGACGCATTCGATCTCAACGGTTGCCTCCTTCCCTCACTTCACCTCCCCGAACACCAATATGTGTGCAGTTTTGTTCTCCTACAAATGGTACAAGCACAAAACTTACTGGTTCAACTGCTCCAGTGATGTTCCAAATCCTGGGACACCGACACCGCATTGTTTGCAGTGTGTGACGACTGTTGTCGCCACTGGCACTGCCTTGTTGGTGTCATTGTTGAGGTGTTTGTCTCTTCGCCCGCTACAATACCACCCCCATTTTTGGCGCGACGTAGACCGCCTGTAAATCGCTGAGTGTTTTCGTTTATTGTCTGTCAGTTCACTGTGTATCCACCTGTGGCGCTCTCAGCGGTTGCGGCGACCTGTGAAGTAATGGAGGTCTGAGTGAATATTAATTAGTGGGGAGCGTTCCGCTAACAAGGTAGTAAACAAAGGATAGCCGATAAGAGGCAGGTGCTCTCTTTCCTTGTCTCGCGCAGGTAAAACATTTGTTTACACACGAGATGCTTAGGTTCCTGTCGTGTGCAGCCTTCTGCCGGAACTCGACATGTGCCAATCTGTAGCGACTGGAGGTGAGGGCATTCTGGCATGTAAAGAAGTTAGTTTCGTGGCTAGGTCTGCATCCATTTTCAAAGTGAAGTATAAGGTGTCACATCTCAGAAGACAGTAATCGTCACTATTATCGTCTTTTACAGATATAGAATATTTATATGAAGGTCCTGATTTCACGCGCAGAAACCCGGAGAGGCCTTTCTGTACCGTAAGTTGTTTCAATTTTCATAGTGTTGTATGAAGGACATGCTGCATAAGTTGCAGCTTATTTTACTCTAATTTGAACGTGACCTTCATTATTCCGCTTTCTTGCGCCAGAACGGACATTGCTGGGCGGTGACGTTTCAGCAGGGAAGTCTGACTACAGCGCCAGGACTATCAGTGTGGATATGCTATCTGCTAGACATAGGGGCGATGTGTCATTTTCCTCTTAATGCTCCGGTTTTCGCTTGTCAATAATAATTTTACCAATGCCGCAAACGATTCTGTTTCCTTCCATAGAAGGTTTCGACATGCCCAGTTACGTACCACGGTATCACAGTCTGGGGTCTCACTGCACTTCACCAGGATCAGAGGAGAGCTTTTGAGTTTTGTGTTTCTTGGACCATTTAAGCATAATTAAATTTCACATCACTAAAATCAGTTTCCTGAAGAAACATTCTAATATTATTATTAATTATTATTATTTTTATCTCTAGTTATTCCTCGGTTTCTTTTTAGGCTCGCCCGCATAGTCGTGAAATGCGTTTATTACCTTCGTTATGTTCGTTCGTCCGTCTGTCCGTCTCTGCAGCTATCAGTGCGTCTCCCACGAGACGGACTTTCGTGTAATTTTATATTGACAACTTTTTTGAAAATCTGTCGAGAAAACCCTAGATTTAGTTAAAGTAGGCCAAACACGAAGACCTAAGTAGGTTTTAGTGTTGCCGACGACATTAAATCGCCGTATAAAAGCGTTCGCTTCGAGTGGAATGGTGTCAGGACGTTAGGCGAACGCGCCGCAATATTACGTTATACGTGCACTGCCTGTCCTGTCTCATTTCATCTCGCTCGTGTCTCAGTATTTTCCCTAGCGCTATGTTTGCAGATAGTATGAGTACTTAACGATCTTCGAACGGGAACTAACCGTACATTATATCCGAAAAACAAGTGACTCGCCTTAATGGGGTATCGCCACCGAATTTATCCATAATTTTTATGTTTTTCACTAAATTACATACCGACACGTCATGACTTCTTTCAGTTCACTAAAAAAAAGTGCACGGGAAAGTGTAGATTTACAAATCATGAAGTTGTTTGCTTTTGCATTTCTTGCTCTCTTTTTTATTCGCTTGATTTCCTTACCAGTTTGTTTTCAGATACAGTATATGTTCTTCCCACTTCAAATATCTTTCATGTGAGGTATTTAAGAAATAATTATCAGGGTGAATTGAAGTGACCTTTCTGCCTACTTAGAATATCGACCAGTTCATTCTAAAGCAGGTACAGCTCAGTTCTGGTAACTAGAGGCTGGATAAGCATTTAAGGAATGCGGGTAGGATGGGGCGGGTATTCGCCTGGCGAGGCTATATAGCTCACCTACTACTGTCTGTGCAAAATCACTTGCGCTTATCACTTAACGCATTGATTCAGGCTTCCGCCGCAGTGTAAAAGGGATCTGCGCTCTTCGGGGATCTTACACAGCGTAGATTGGTAATTCTGTACCGACCTTTCGGGACAACCTGTCGGTCCCACATTCAAGGGTTAAGTAGTCCTAGAAAGTCCTTCTTGTACTGATAGGTTGTCCCGAAACGTCGGCACAGAATTACCATTTACGCTGCGTAAGATCCCCGAAGAGCGCAGATCTCACTTATCACTTCCATTACACGCTACAGTATCCAAGTGTTCTAGCGGCCGATGCATTTGGACTGGTATTTTTCCCCGACATCTCGTGCCATAAAATAGGTACTAGCCTCATACCCTGCGTCTCCCTTTTCCTTCCTCTTCCCCCACTTCTTCGCCCCGCACATTTCAGGGAACACAAGTTAAGATAAACTAATTTTCTTTCAGAGGTTTACCTTTTATCTCTGCTTATTTGAGAATTGCTCAATGAATGGCCCATCGCACGGATCTAAATGACGCATGCAGCCACACAGACTGCATCACCTGCGCTCTATGTGTAACTTGGCTGTAGTGCCGGGCAGTAAAAACACGACTGCGTGACACTACAAATATTCCACTCTGAAGTGTCCAAATTCTTACACCGTATTTAGTTTAAAGTTGCTCTTGTGTCTGTTACGCCACTGAGCGACACTGTTGCTGCTGGCAAGGCTGTACAACACCGATAATAACTATGAAACAGTCGTCGTTTTGGTCTCCTAAGAAAATTACACATGGAACGGAAACAAACCACTTAATAATTATTAAGATATAGTAAATGTGAATTCTTTCATTAGGTGTTATTTACGAATTATAAAAGGAAAGCCTTGTTTGGAGACCTCGTCCGTCCGTCCGTCTGTATGTGACCTACTATCAGCAAATAAACAGTGCCTGATTTTCATGAAGTTCGGAATAGAAGTGATTTTAAAAAGTTGTGACGCAAGTTTGAGTTTCGTTAAATCCAGGTCAGTGACAGTCGTACTTAAGGGTGTACATAAGTTTGTACAGTACCTGTACGTTCCATATTTTTGACAGATTTTGGTGAGAGTTGGTACAGGAGATCTTCGCGTAATGGCGTGCAGCATTTATGAGTCTCGTGGAAGTGGGTGCAGTGATAGCCATACTTCGGAGCGTGAATGTTTTCCCTTTTTATGTATTTTTCGTCCGATATGGACAAAAGTCGGTACAGGATATATGCCCAAGTACTGAATCAGTGGCTACGAGTTTCGTGAAAATCGGCACAGTGAAAGCCGAACTTCACTTAGAGGCGTAAAAAAAATATGATCCGCACATTCTACATTTAGTGGGCCCGGTAGCTCAGTCGGTATAGCGACTGAGCTACGGGCTGGACGGTCCGGAATCGAATCCCGGTGGGGATGAGATTTTCCGCCCGTCCAGACCGGTCCTGGGGCCCACCCAGCCTCCTGTAAAATGGGTACCGGGTCTTTCCCGGGGATAAAGTGTGGCCGGGGCGTGCTGCTGACCACTCGCCCCCTTCTAGTGCCGCGGTCATGGAAGAATACAGCTATAACTCTACCCACCCTCTGGGCCACACCGGACCTGTAACGGGATCACTTTACTTCACTTTACATTCTACGTTTATTTCCTGATGTAGGTGAAATTCGGTCCGTGAAATCTGCGTGTAATGCTGTGGAAAACTTATGAGTTTTTTTTTGTTAAATCAGCACAGGAAAGATCATGCTCTTATTGTGGATTTCATCTATACCTCTACTGTGAAATGGTGTGATCTTTTGAAGGTAAATAATTATTTCATAAAGTAAGTGTACAACGTCATGGTGTGTACCTTGTAAAATCTTGCTAGCTTTAAGATAATTTACAATATATTTTTAAGCTTCAGACTGAAGGACTGGTGCTACAGGATCGTTCCGATGTTTCGACGTTTTAATAGAGATCTCGCTGATATTTTCTGCGTCTCTTAACATTCCTTCCTCCTTTGCGATTATGTCAGTATGCTGATTTTGTTAGTTTGCTGCCCTGTGCAGTGCCTTGTTTGAATGTTCGTATATTTCACAGAAAGGTAAGTTCTCCCAAACATATTTATTATTCTGTGTTTTGGGTGGGGTTTTAAAAGCTTCATATATTTGTGTAGCAAATACTGTGTGTCCTTCCACAATAACTACTGAACAGTCTGGTAGTTTCCCGGCTACAGGAGGTATAAATAATGACCTCCTACTGCAGGAGTGCCCAACCTCGATGATACTCCAGTGGTATGACAAAAGGAATTCATTGCTTGTGTCATCACTGTTTTTTTTTTTCTAAGAGCCGTTCCGACCAAATACATTTAGGCCCCTTTTTGTTGGGAGGTCTGGTATTGTAAAATGTTGCCCTTGCGGTACACTTAGTACGAAGTAGCAGGCAAAATAGTGTATTAGTAGGGCAGAGAAATATTTAATGTGCAACGGCTTTATCAGAGTGGCAGCGTTATGTTGCAGCGTGAGGTCAGAGTGAGAATAAACTGCAGAAAAGGTCCGCGACGATCGACATTTGAGAGGCTGATGAGAAAGTACAGTCTTTCCAGGTGTACGAACGGACATGGGTCTGCCAACATCGCCTTCTTCTGTCCAAAGCAGAATCGATCACTTCAACCTCTTTTTTTTTTTTTCAAATCTCTCAGTTATCAACCGTTCTGGACGTTTTCTGCAGTCAAATCGCTGCACTGCCTTTATGATAACCGTTTTACACAAAATACACTCCCTCTTACAGTAACGCCATCTTGCTTGCGACTGTTTACTACATGCGCTGCTAGGGGCATATCCAGTAGAAAAGCCCCCAGCCCTCAGACATTATGACATCAAATTCATCAACATAAGTGAAACGTATGTAAAGACATAGGCATCTGCATATACCGTGTATTTTTGTGGAGACCCATTATACCTGTATATTCATCGTAAAAATTTTAAAGAAGACATTTGGTAGTTTGTGTAGGAAGGAGACGAACTTGTGGACGGAATCTCTTTACAGTGTGTGAAGTAAAAATGGGGAAAAAATTGATGCATATGATACACTCCATCCATTCATTAAACTCCTTCACTCGGACCCTAGAAAGACAGGTAAGAAGGACTGCTGTCCTCCTAGACACACATCCTACGATGTACCACGCGTTAGCAAGCAAATGAGGGAACTCGGTTCTTTCTGCGGTTGTTGTAACGAAATACTTTCCACTCCACTCTGCGTGAAGCTAGAGGCCAACGGTTGTGTGTGACAGTGGTACAAATATCGTCAGACCTCGAGTGTAATATTAATAGGGGACCGTCTTCATGCTTGTGGTTATGATGTCGCGAACCACAGTCTGAGCGATTCATGGTAATAACGGGTGACGCACTTCCGCACATGGCTGTATTGTACTGGCAACGGCCGTTGAACTGGTAGCGGCTCAGACGACTTGTGATAACCCGCATGCAATGCCATTTATTTCTTTGTAAGTAGCACTCCAATGAAAATGGCCAAGTGAATTAGTAGGATACACGAGGAAAATAGGTCACTGAGAATTTGTTTGGCCATACGAATACCGTTCCGCAGAAGCAGAGTGTTTTTTGACCGGCTGAATGATAAGTGCTCAACGAAAATCACCGTTGAGTTTAGTTTTAGCAATAACAGACAGTTTCGAGGTTCTACAATATTTCTTCGTTATATTCCAGTAGGCCTGCTGTCCAACTGTCACACAACGGGCTCATCTCTGTCTCCGCCTATCGCATATTCCTTAGCTTCATGAGAACTTCACGTCTGGTTGGATTCTTTCATGCCTGTTTGCGAAATACGTAAACTGCTCCCATTAAGAATAACGTATATCCTGTTATTATTCACAGTCGTTACAGGACGTCTACAATTTTGTCTACGCGATTTAGTCTAGACCCAGAAGTCCAAGACGTGGAGACCCAGTTACTATATTTCTCCAGTCTTTTTAGTCCAGTCCACATGGTTCGCGCACTGGTCAGTCCTGTCAAGCGAAAATTCAGTACTAATAAATAGTTGAATGCACTATGGGAACGGGATTTATTTCCAGTGAATATAGGAATAATTATCTCCATTATTTGTGTATACATCTTTGTAATTCAGTGTTTGCTAGTCGTACAGGAGTTGGTGGTCTGTTTATGGTTCGCATTCTGTTTATGTTATTTTTTTCTTGCGATTCATATACAGTATAACTCTGTTTCCTGCACTTCAACAGCAGCCATGTGTATTAGACCAGTGACTGAGTGGCTTATCTGTGTCAAACAGTGGTGCACAGCCCGCAGCTGTTTTCCGACGCACCCATAACGCTTCATTGCCTTGCCTGCACTAACGTTTGAGTCTTAAAATACGTGAGGTGTATTCAGCGATGTATGTTAATGCCCGCTAATGCTCCACAGGACTCCACATTAGTGCAGCACAGCAACAGAACAGAAAGTGAAACTTGGAAGTTATTTTGGACTTTCAAACACGCAACTTTACCCATCATTCTGTTCTTGTAAAGACATATTAATTTTAAAGTAAATATGGTGGGCTGCTCACAAGTTATCAAACAGCACATCGCTATCCCGAATGTTTTGTCAGTGATAGGACTATTTATGCGGTGGTAATCAAAGTCTGTGTGGTGCCAGGACGGACACCCGTGCCGCAAGAACAAATCTGTCCTCGCACTTAATCGTGTATGCTGATGAGGCTGTCGCACGCGATATCCGACGATCGCCACAATAGGCCTACCTGTATGCCTTACCATGTGACACGATTCCTGCCTTTCTTGTGCCCAAACCTGCAGCACTTACCCATAATTATGGATATATATCGTGATGCAGTTAATGTGATGAGCTAAATCAACGCATTACCTAGGATATAGTTATTTACCGACCGTGGCACTGTATATTCCTACTGCGGAGATACGTTTTCGTGTGTTCAAGAAATGTCCTGCAGTTAGACAGTTACGAAGTTCATTTCACTCTATTCTGAGCCAAACCAAATGAGTTCACAATCTGTTTCATTTCTCGTCTGAAACTTTCCAACCAACTTTGTGTTCACTTTCTCCCCTACGGATTTCTTCAAGTAATCGCTGCAGCAGTAGAGCAGTACAAAGGGTAAGGGCGTAATTGAGAGGAAGTTCACTATCGGTCAGGTTTTAAGCCTACAAGTACTCTACATGAAACTCCAACCGAACTACGTTTAGTTGTTATCAACAAATCGTCCACTGTACAAGGTGTTGCTCGTGAAACAACATGTACGAGTAATTGAGTTGTACAGAATGACTTGTTTGCTGTGTACGATAATAGAGTTTGAAGGTCAATGAAGAGCGCAAAATCAGAAATTACGCATTTATGAAGTCTCTGTACTTCACTGGAATATACCTTTACGCTTGTTCAGTAAATTTTGTTGTTAATGGATTTTGTTGTTGCTTCACACAGCAGTTTGTGAAGCGAGACTGTGGCGGCAAGAGATATATTTTCAAGAACTAAGGGGCATTGAGTTATTACGTGAACATCACGAACGTATATTACTCACACGGGGCTTTCCCTTCATGGTAAAACCTGAGAATAATTACACATTTCTGCCATATCAGTCCCAATTCTGACAGCTGTCTCTGTTACTTGGAGCCAGACAGGGAAACACGACTACTTGAACTTGGCGTCTCGTAATACACTTTAGGCAAGAAATGACGTGTTCTGTCCCTGACTTCAACGAGAGGAGTGTGCGGTAATATAAGCAAAAATGGCTGCCTTTGTCACATGCCTGCGTGCAGCAGGGAATAATGAAAATTGTCACTGTCCCGTATATCATCCATACACGAGTGTTTGATGAGAATACCCTTGACGTGATTGGGTCAAAGCTTTTATGAATATGAAACATGTCCCTATTCTTGTGTCTTTATCTCTCTCCCACTCGTCCGAAAGTAGCCAGAACAAAGGATAACGTAATTCACACAACTGTCAGTTACGGAGGATTTGTGAAAATGGCGATTAGTGGAATGACTGGCACCGACGTGCTCTGAAAAACACATTTATACTGTATGTTGGGTCCCTTTTGATGTGATAACGAAGTGCAAGATAAGAAATAAAGTAGATATATTACACTGAATGTTCTTTAACAGTTACTCATATTGTCAAAAATATGTATTAACTTAACGTGGGTCATCCAGTTGTGCTGTATATAATGTTACTAGCAAAAACCCGTGAACACTATTAAAATTAAATACCTCAACTGCAACAACTTGGCTCAGCTTGCAATGTAAAGCCTTCAGGCTGTTTCTACTGCAGGTGGCTTAACGTATCAAGCTGCAGTACGTTGCTCCAGTTGCGGTATACAGCGTATACACGAAAGAAGTTGAGGTTTCAAAAGTTAACAAGAAATGTATTTCTCGCTTTACAAGGGCACAACGTACACCGTCAGCAGCATCAACTGTCCAAGTTTCTCGTGCGCTGTCAGCAGTCCGCTTCTCATGCTTACTGCGGGGCCGCGGGGCCAGTTTCCAAGATGGCGTCGCAGCAGGAAAAGGCTTTCTGTGTTTAGAAAAGACGCACCTATGGTGCTTCTTTTCTAAACCGTGCACGAAACTCACGCTGCACTGTAATCACAGATCTGGACTCCTCAAAAGGGAGCACAGAAAGCCTTTTCCTGCTGCGACCCCATCTTGGAAACTGGGCCTGCGGCCCCGCAGTAAGCAAGAGAAGCGAACCGCTGGCAGCGCATGAGAAACTTGGACAGTTGCTGCTGTTGACGGTGTACGTTGGGCCCGTGTAAGGTGAGAAATAAACTTCTTGGTAACTTTTGAAACCGCACTATTCTTTTGTGTATACCCTGCATATTGGCGTTCGCGGTTTGTCATTAATAAGAAATATGTACCTGCATAGCTAAATAACTGTGGCATTGAGGAAGATGAAGTTTACTTACCAAAGTGTAAAAACCCTGACCGATTGGATTTCAATGCAATTCACAACAGAACAGCCTAATTAAATAATTTTCTTCACGCGAATTTGTCTATAATGTAGCCTTCTTATGCCAGTTTTCTCCAACAATGTGCAAAGTGGGTCTTTAATCGTTTCCGTCAAGACGGCAGATCTCGCGGGAGCTTTATCGCATATGCGAGCTTAAGAATGAGTGGAGCTATACCTCTCTTCCTCCATATTCCTTCAAGGCATGAACAAGGTCAGCTTTGCCTTTAACTTTTAGGATTGAGGATTAGAAGGTTGGGGCGCGTGGCTTGCCTAGTGGAGAAGAGAAATATATGCATATAGGATTTCGGTGGGGAATCTGACGGAAAGAGACAACTTGGTAAAACCAGGCTTAGCTGGGATGAAAATATTAAAATGGATCTTGAATAAATCGAGTGGAAGGACGTGGACTTGATTGGCCTGGCTGAGCATAGGAACAGATGGTGGGCTTTTGTGAGCATGGTGGTGCACCTTCGCTTTCCAAAAAAATGTCTCGGCTAGCTGAGGATCTACTGGCTTCTGAAGAAGGACTGTACCCCATGAAATTAATTAGTTCGTTTTGGAATTTACTGGAAATAACAAATTAAAAGAATAATAAATTATTAGAACACGATCTGTTACAGGCCTACCTGCGCGTAGGCAATTTCTGTAACAGAGGCTGTAGGTCAAAAGGATTATGAATTTCTGTTGGCCGAGGTGACGTGGAAACGAAGCTGTAACTCATGTACTGCCCAACCCCAAAATATATTTCGACGATGTTTTTTATCATTTAATGACTCAGTAATGTGATCATGCTGGGCCCTTAGACTTTTATTGACTACAAAGCGTTTACGGGCTTACGCTTCGCAGTAAAATTATGGAATGGACGGATTACCTAGAATTTCTTGCTGGAACGTGCTCGGTGGGATACAGTCGTGCTGATAAAGGGCGTTCTTGGATTTCGTCATGTAGAGCAATAAATAAATGTCGCGCATCGGTCACTGCCAGTACGTGGATCTTTATTAAATTTATGCTAATGTTTAGGTTTATCTTGTAGTCATGAAAGGTTCTTGATAATGTTGAATGAAGAGTAATGACATCAGCGATACGAATATTGAATTGGGGGAAGGTGTCTGAAGGAATATGGAATCTTATATTGATATTGTACGTACCGTGCATCATATGATGATTAGTTTGTAGAACCATCTTTACATGAACTCAATGAATTCTTCAAACGTTATCAATCCTCCAATATGTTTCGGGCATACCACACGTGTCAGCATCAGGGAGTCTTCGTAGCTGTTATTATAACGCTTTGAAACGGTCCGTTGTATGATAAGTGAATAAATGCAGAGTGATAAAATTGCACCTACTAACTTATCACACAACGAACCATTTGCAAGCGTTATGATAACAGCTAGGAAGACTCCCTGATGCTGACACGTGTGGTGTGACAAAACATGTTGGAGAATTGTAAAGTGTGAAGTGTAAAGTTAGTTTATGGGATCTAATGTTAGGAGAGTGCATGCAGTTGGGTTCACACAACAAGATTCTTATGAAACATAGGCTCATTCGAGGAACGAAACAGACTTTAAGCACAAAAATGAGATTTACTGGAAATGTGGCAGGATATAGAAACGCCATAGAAGAATTAAATAGCTTTAGTATCAGTTATAATGTACAGAATATGAAGCAGGAGAGTCGTACTGTACAAGACGAAGTTAGAAAGTGATCCGTGATTAACCTGCACACAAGTCGAATGCTGCAAACATGCTGCTAATGAGATGTCGTCTGGATACGCTGCATGTATCTGATTGGTCGACATGCCGTCTCTCGACTTGGCAGGGGAACAACATGAGGATGCACAATTCTGCTTTATCCAGACAGGTGTCATAACTGCCTAAAGAATCTCACGCCCTCTTGCGACAGCAGGGATCGATCTTTTCCCATTGTCAAAAGGGTCGTGCCAGTTGGTACAGTGGAACTGCGCCGGGTTCTTACTCACGAGCTACTGGCAATAATCCAAGCTGGGAAACGGATATCCTGAGGGTGGGTTTCCTCAAAGCACATTCCGGAATAGATAGATTGCGATCTTCTAATGTACGGCGCCATGATGTGTGGTATATGGGAACCACCGTTTCAGGGGAAGGTGCTGCTTCCGTATTGAGGGAAGAAGTGGTTCAGCCCATACGGTAGAGGTAACAGGCTATTCTAAACAGTCGGTTACCTACTATTACACTACACGATACCAAAACCGAGAAAACCACAAATTAACATTTTCACCGTCGTTAAAATTCTCCGATCTCAGGAACAGTAAGCTTCCTTAAATACTAAAGACACTTTTCTCCAAAACATCTCCCTATATCAGTGTTTCTCAAACCCGGGCCGCGGCCCGGTACCGGGCCCTGGCATCAATTATATCGGGCCGCGAGAGGTTCTCCTGGAATTTGTCATTTTAATTTACTAAGCAATTTTCATGAATAAATATTTTATAGTGGAAATATTCTGAGGAGAAAAATATTCGTGAATGTGCCGAAAAACTCAGACCCAGATGTTGGCCTGAAGAAACTAGAGTATGCTACAAGATTTGATTAGTCCAGTGATTGATAACTAATTTAAATGTAATTTTATATTTGTCAACATGCCACACCGTATACATAAGTGTACTAATACTCTTTATGATTCATTCATTCATTCAGTATTCTGTCTGACGACAGGTCCAAAGTCTCCTCTAAAACGATTCCTCCACACAGTGCGATCTAGAGCTTCCTCCTTCAAATGAGAATATCCTCTCCTGTCCTTAAGGTCATCCAGTAGTTTCTTACGTCTTCTTCCTTGTCTTCTTGT
>Ga0123352_10011969_pt1 | contig 13694 bp, 8 predicted proteins | sample TergutLab28metaG_FD_89700 | JGI IMG/M metagenome (GOLD analysis project Ga0123352, IMG submission 89700) | Labiotermes labralis P1 segment gut microbial communities from Petit-Saut dam, French Guiana - Lab288 P1 | ecosystem: Host-associated > Arthropoda: Insects > Digestive system > Gut ...
ACGTGACACCCCTCTATCCGCAAAAGTTGGCACTAACTTCGCCGACCGGCGGCGGCCGCTCTGTCGGTATAGTTCGCGTGCGGACTAAGGCCACGGAGTTTGTTTGTTTGTTTGTTTGTATTGGTTGGTACAATTTTTAACAGTGCCGGACACGAGTAGATTGATTGTGAATAGTAAAGTATAAAAATTGAAGTGACTGTGTTAATAAAACTAATGACTCCAAGCCACAAATATCCTTGTTGTTATCTAGTTGGTAGAAACTAAAATTTCCTGTGACCGCCACGCGTAATATTCCCTGGGTGGAGCTCGTGTTCCCGACTTTGAGATTTGGCCGGTTACAACGATTGTGCTTGGGTCTCCAATTTGAGGCCACGGCCTTCAGTAACGTCCGTTTAGTGCCACCGTCGTCTTCCTTGTCGACACGATAAATACTTTCTACGGCTCATTCAAAATTAACTCACCCCACTCAAACTATTTTCACTGTGGGGGAGATCAGAGCTTCTCACAGCAGTGGCACTGTGTAGTTCTGCGAGTAGTCCCGTCGACGTTTCGTAAGAGGGTAGCCTTGCCTTCATTTTCACGGTAGATCAGCTCGCAATGATCGTTCGAACTGTCGGGAAATGCGCATCAAGCGACACAGTGTAAGTCCCTGAAGACTAGTATATTTTGCCCACCATTTATATCATCGTCCGGGATCGAATACCGGTGGAGACGATTTTCCGCCGGTCCAGACCGGCCCTGGGGCCCATCCAGCCTCCTGTGCAATGGGTACCGTGTCTTTCCCGGGGTAAAGTGCGGCCGGGGCGTGCTGCTGACCATTCACCCCCTTCTAGTGCCGCGATCACGGAGGAGTAGAGCTTATACCTCTACCCACCCTCTGGCCCACACCGGGCCTGTAACGGGATCACCTAACCTTTATATCATCGCAGTATCGAGATTAGCCCTGTGGGTGACCCTTTCTACAAACAGGAAAAAGAATGCGAGATATGAAGTTCTGACAGTGGTTGTCCTGATGGTCCAATTCTTCCGGTTTGTGACGCCGTATAACATTCCAAAAAATTGAGTTTTATGAGAAAGTTATGGTTGCTGTTTTCTTGGAGAGATAACGAATATTCGCTGTACAAACCGAGGATCCCGAACATGGAATCTCAAAATGAAGTTTTAGCGTTGTCGAATTGTATTCGGCGTCTCTGTTTCAGGTCAGTTCCTGACAGAACTGGAACGCCACGCAGAAGCTGCTGCGCAATACGTGCGTGCTGTTGAACTGGCGCCTGCGCAGTACGACCTAGTCCTGAGTGCGGCCACGGCGCTGAGGCACGCCGGTCACGCGCAGCGCGCCGAAAACTTCTATAGAAGAGCAGCGGAGTTGAAACCGCAGGTAACCGCCGTCCTGATACAGTCGGCCACGTGGCAGGTGTATAAGGCGCAGGCGGCAGCACGAACTAAACAGTGTCACTGAGGGCCGTGTTGTTGTTGTTGTTGTTGTTTTGTTTTGTTGTTGTTTGTTTTGTTTTGTTGTTGTTGTTGTCGTCGTCGTCGTGGCTATTAACAGAGTAAACTGTCGCCCAGCGGTCATTTATTGTCGTCATGTCTGTCCGTCCGCGTGGAACATCTCGTCGTCCACCGAACGAATTTTTATGAAATTTGATACTTGATCATTTTCGGAAAATCTGGAGAAAAGATGCAAGTTTCATTAAAGCCTGAAAAGAATAAATGGTACTTTACTTGAAGACCGGTATTACATTTTTTTTTATCATGTTATTCTTATTACGAGAAATGTTTAAAACAAAAGCTATAGTCAAAATCAAAACACACATTTTGTGTTCAGTAACTTTTTTCCCTGAAAGTCTTACCGTTTGTGAGATAATGTGGAAAAATACGGTAGAACCAGAAAGGCCACAAGTGACAATACGGGCGCATGCGCTGTGCTTGCTGGATAACGTTCAGAATATGTAATACTTAAGAAATAAATTGAAATGCCAACTTGATGCAACAAGGTACATCAATAAAATTACCTAGTTGCATCAAGTTGGCATTTCACTTTATTTCATGAGGAAGATGCACGGTCAAACAACCCTCACTGTAATACTTACAGCGTTTTCATGACAACAGTGTTTTACTCGAACGCGCCTCCCCGTTACGTCATACGTAGATGGCCTTTCTTGTTCTTCTTCAGTATATCGGCGTACAGTAACGCAGATCCCTGTACAGACCAGTGCTGTCCGTTATCAGTCAAGGCACAGTGATGAGAGGAGAAAATATCAGGTGCATTCGCCAGAGCTGTTCAGGCGGACAACGCACCTGCGACCCATTTATTTCCTTGCACTGCCCTGTACTAAACACAGTCCATCTTACCGTGTCCTCGGAGCGGAGCACAACAGCTCTGACGGGGTGGCTCGACAGATGGAGGCTTTCTGTGCGATTCATCTGTCATGTTCCGGGACACATTGCAATCGACATTCTATATATCTCTGTTACCCATCTTGATTTCAGGAGGCGAGGAGTCACTTGAACCTGGGAGCCATGTTACATCTAAACGGCAAGTTCATGGAAGCCGCCATCTCCTACAGAGAGGCGCTGCGTCTTCAGCCGGATGACGTCACAACACTGACGAACCTTCACAAGCTGTATAACCTCCTGGGTAAAAGAGGGACGACGTGACATCACACCGTCAATGATACAGCGCCCCCCGATTAAGAAGCGCCTTGGCGGTGACCGAAATTGCTGTTGAATTTATGCAATTTGTGGGTCATGAAAATTGTCAGCCTGAAAGCTTGAGAAGTGTGTAATGTTTATGTCTCATCGACTACACACACAAACACGTGATATAGTACCTTGGGATGATGAGTTGCTATACTGCGTTCGGGAGAGGCCTTTGGAAGAAATGATGTAATACGGTGCTATATGCATCTGACGTCACAACGGGATAAACAGACTTAGAGCAGATCGGCCGAATAAGTACGTACAGTCGCTGTTGGTTAGTTCTGGAAAGCTGTCCGTGTTGCCGGGGACAATGCAGTGTCGACACATGGTTATAGCTGGCAGCAGGCTGTGCGAATCATTCTGTACGTCGTCTGTAGCACTCGCCGGAATTCTCAGGCAGTGCGTCACACCTTTAAACTTTACAGAGAAAAAGACTGTTAAAGGCTACCACAAAATGAACATGAAGCCACAATGACCCATCAGTCCGCAGTTGGAAGAATAAGTTTGGTGTCTTGAAATACAGGCATTCCGTTATCCTGTACCTGAGCACGGCTGCTGCTGTCACGGATGTTCGGTGAATGCCGACTTACTGTGCGATAAAACTGCCGTGCTGTAGGACATGATAAAAAGGACACCCTGTATCTTCACGTTGAATTAGTTACAATTACGTAACGCGCCTACCTTTTTATGATTGTGTGCTGTCTTTATCTCGGCCGGGGCATCAGACTGACCACTCACCTCCATCTAGCGCCGAGGTTAAATATGAGTGGAGCTATACCTGTACTGCCCCTCTACGCCTTCGTGGTGCAGTGCCTACAGTAGGCCTGTATGTCAGAAGACACCCTTGGCACGCAGAACCTAAGATATATGTGGACGGGGTTTTTAATTCAATTTGCTCTTCCAGTTTTTGTTGGTCTCAATTCCATACCTGCTGACGGGGATCTTATAGCCTGTTACCGGAATTCCGTTTCCGTTTCTTTGTAAGATGTCGTTTTATTTCGGAAATGACTAATATTACAGAAAAGAGGTTGTAATGTAAGAGGGGGATGATTCGTGTCTCTGAGTGAGTGAGAGAGAGAGAGTGAGTGAGTGATTCTTCATTATGCCACTGAACATCATCCTCATCTTCATAATTTGACCTCACGCATGTGTGCAGGATTTATCTATTTAAGGAAAGGAAATTTTGAATAATTGGGGCAGCGTTCGGCACATGTTTGTAATTTTCGATATAATTGAGGCAGTTTGTAGACAAAATCGGTGAGTTCTTTCATGTTTGCTTCTTACAAAAACACATCACGGCTAGTTCATGTCTAGACCGTGTGGAGGCGCGCGGTGTTGTTACCAGTTTTTCACACAACGCCTCCATTTTGTTCAACGCATATTATCGAAGTCACACCGGGTTGTGTCCATCGTATTTGGCCACAGCGAAGAACATGTTTGTTGTACAAATCGCATTGAATTGGAAAATATTTTGTCGTAGGTCAGTGACATTTTATCCGACAAATATAATTTGTCAGATAAAATAAGAATCCTGTGGTACCACAAGCCAACAAATTTATGAACATCAATCACGAGAATAGATTTATTGAATTCCTATTGTTGTTTTATTTTGCAAGTTATGGCGGACTTTTCTGATCACTGCTCTTAGCGCGACGATCTAACACTTCTGACTTCAGTCTCATGATTTGGACATTATGAATTTACGTCTTTTCTCTCCAGCACACGCCATTAAATCTGCTTGTTTTTTGTGACTGCTTAATCCAGTATTTCCATCATTTCATATTAAATGTGCACAGACTCTCAGATTTGTTAATTCCTTTTGCAGTTAATTAATAAGTGCTTTCATTAACATACACGTACCACATTACCCATATAACTCATAGTTTATCAGTCAGTTAATAGTGAACCTGTGATTTTGAGACCGGAACACGAATACGCTATCCGCCACTGATCAGTCTACGCGTCATACAATCTCGCTGATAACGCCATCGCTATTCCCATCGTGGCATTTACCATTATAACAGTCTAAGTGTGCGTCGATCAGCAGTTTGATGCCTCTCAAATTCATATGCACATTATTACAATAATACCATTCTTGTCACAATCGTCAGAGCCGTCTGTAAGCAAGTTACTGCTTAACAAACGAAGAAATGAATTTCTGCTGAGATTGTCTTTGGATTCCGTATGCTGTACTTGTTTTTCAGGACCACCTTTCCTTACTTACTTGTTTGCTTAACCTTTTGGCGCCGGAATTTTTTTTTAAATTTTAGCACACCTGTATATAAAATGTGAATAATACAGAACCAAATACGTTATAATTATGAAACAAACTGCATTTTGAAGAGAAAAAAAAGAGTATATACCGTGCTTAAAATATTCAGTACCTATATTTGTTGAATAAATATATAAAATGCAACTTTAGAGGTTAGCGGTGCGGTACGACCACTATAGTTGACATTAGGCGTCAGAAGGTTAATACTTACTAACTTACTTGCTTAATACTTACTTACTTACTTACTTCACTCACTCATTCACTCACCTACTTAATTACTTGAGGGCCGGGATAGTCCAGTCGGTGTAGCGACTCGCTACACCGACTGGACGGTGCGAGGATCAAATCCCTGTGGGGGGCGTGATTTTCCGCAGCCGTCCAGACCCAGCCTGCTGTGCAGTGGGGACCGGATTTTCCCGGGGGCAAAGTGGCCGGGGCGTGGATATGGCACCCACCACCATACAGCACCGAGGTTAAAGAAAGTGTAGAGCTGTACGTCTGCTCCGCCTGTGGACCTTCGTGGCCTGTTCGAGGGTGACTTTACCTTTATTTTGCCTTACTTACTTACCTGTTTACCTACCTACCTACCAACTTATTTAGTTACTTACTTATTTACTTACTTACTTATTACTTACTAAGTAATTCCAAGGAGCACACTCCTTTAAAAGCTGACAATAACCAATCTAGATTCGAAATTCTCCGCATTTTATGGATACCAAAAGTTCATTACCGTATTCACAACAGCCCACCACTTGTCCCTATCCTGAACCAGATCAATCCAGTCCAGTCCCTCCAATGCTTTTTCTTTAAGATCCGTTTTAATACTATCCTCTTATATATGCTTAACTTCCAGATGGTTTCTTTCCTTCAGGTTTTTCCGCAAAAATTTTGTATGCATTTCAATTTTCCCCAGTACATGCCACATTTCGTTACGTCATTGTTCTTCATTTTATCGCCCAGTTAAATGGCAGTAACATTCATAAGTCGGATTGGTACGAACTGGATTTTTGTTACTCGATGAGAACAAGTGTGTGGATGTGGCTTTTGTTGACATGGTAATGGACCTTCAGTTTCCATAATGGGGCGGGGGGGATTTCTTGACCATCTGAGAGTCTGTTAGCTTCTCTAAAAGGACGCTACATTAGTGCGCAACCCGGTGTGAACACTCCATTTCGTATCTTTATCGTCCTCTGTTCGTTCTTCCCTGTTGTTATATCTTCGTCCTGCCTTCATTCCTCTCTCCTTATCCAGGCAGCAGTACATTGTACGTGACGTCACAGTGACAGGAACTGTGGAATATACACACTGTATCATAAACAATATACCAGCCTGTATACACATGTGTAATGTTCGCTTGTAATTGCGTAATTATTTAAAGTGTACTTTCCAGAACTTCTCTAAGTACTACATTGCTTACTGCGAAGGAACGCAACCCACCGCTATGTCTTTGTTATTTCGCAAAAAAAAATGTAGGAGAGTAAAGAAATTCTAGGCTCGTGTTTGGAACATTTACTGCCCAGAATGCTGGAGTAGACGTTTCGAAATTCTTTACAGGAGGCTTGAGACAGACAGTCGTAAAGTTGGGATCGTGTATTATTCGCGTTGAACCGAGCAAGAGTTGTATCAGTGTCAGGTTTCAGGCTTTCTAAAGCACGTGATAGTGTTGTTTTTTGAACACATCTTTCAGAAAGTGTGTTTGCGTGGAAAAGTCTACCGTCTTTGTTTGCTGTATGTACAATAATTGCCAGAAATTTGGCAAGTTATGATCTTTACGTGGGAAAATAAGTCTTCAATTGATCGTCTTCGTATTTTCTCAGCTCTTATGTTTCACATTACGTGTGTTTATACAACTGTTAATCCATAAAAATAAATTTTTAGTCCGCACGTTGTAAATTACTACTTGTCACCGCAGTTGTATCTTCGCAATTTACCTAAAGGAAATTCCGGAATAAATGGAGTCAGAGGCTCCTCCGCGTCGGTGTGCTTTGCGTTTGTACAGTGCCTCGTTAAGACCGAGCGAATGACGTAAGCTGTAAAGTCTTATCACTTCTATCGTGGACGCGTCGGAACAGCGTCCACCACAGTAACGGTTTTCGTGGTTTAACTCGGTACCTTTATGCGAATATCAAAATATCTGTTGAAACGTACGCAGATTGTTTCATTTTTACAAATGCTGGAACGTATGATGCAGCCATTTCGGATGTAAGCCTTACTGTTGTGAAATTTTGTTGTGTCATTTATGCACTTACGGATTTATGGTTATGCATCTGCCGTTTTATGCAAGTAAATGGGACAAAAATTATTCATTATTGACAATACTTGATGGCTGAAGAAGGTTGGGAAAGAATGTGTGTTGAAAGAGAGGTTGCTTAATGAAGTTTGCCTGTGAGTATTTAGGTGTAAATAAGAAAGAATGTAAGCTCACAGTCTAATCCAACTTTATCTATCAGTGATAATCAGCTACGTGTTTCGGCGATATATACCAGCGATCATCAGGCTGAATACGAACCATAAGTAGGAAAAAACTATAATTCAAAGCAGAAAAAAATATTTGGGACGAGATCTGATAATGGCTGTATATAGCCGAAACATGTAGCTGTTCGTTGTTTATAGATAAAGTTGTGTTTCGACTTGAATTTACATGTATATTTCAACACAACGGGGTTGTCTTTGACTAAAAAAAAAGAGGATTCAGGTGTTATGTGACGTCACGTGTTTCGTTTGTGTAGTATTTACCGACGTTTCGGAGTAGCGTAACGCCTTCATCGTTCAAGGGAAAGAGAGTCCAAAGAGAAGATCTCGGAGTGTTTATCCCTCGAACGATGAAGGCAGGGCATTTCTTAGAAACGCGGGGAGACACCAAATGAACGACGCGGCGTGACGTCACACAACACCCGTAACCTCTGTAAGAGTGCTGTGGAAACCAAAATCCTCTCAAAGTCGCCTGTGTTTTCGCGTCACTATGTCTTTTTAATGTGTTTATATTCCGGGTGGATTGGCCTAAATGGGTGTACGGCTGAAAAACAAATGTAAATAAACATATTTTCCTTGCCGTTCGTTTTCATGTTGGAATCAAGTCCAGTCACTGAATTGATGTTAAATTCTTTTAATATTAGGTCCGAAGATGTGCGCTTGGCATTTGAAATATAGGGATGACAGCGATTTTACACAACGCTCAAAGAAATTCCATAAAGTTTACTGTTCGATTTAGCGACAAATTCATGTAGGGAACTTTCTTTTCGTTAAAAATGTTACATTCGGACGCATAAATGGGTTAAAATCTTTCACTGGGCAGAAATCCACAGTTATCCCGAATTTTGCGGGACGGTCGTATCTGAATGTTATTAATAAAATTATACCTTCCAATGCTGTCTTGTTATTCCGTAATGCTTCCGTACCACGTGATAAATGTGAGGTTCATTGATCTGATTAAGTAGACGATTCATCTTAAAGTAACCAGTCTTATTTTCATGATAATCCATTCGTTACTGCACCACCTCTTTTGTTTTTACGGTACTGAACAGGAACTCTAGTATGGAAGTACGCGAAATATGTGTAAACACAATTCAAGCACCAGAAGACTAACATTAACCTGAATTGTGTTTAAATGTCCAGTCCGTACCGCGCAGTAAACACTCTCCGTCTCTGTTATACAAACCAGTCAGTTAATGCTGTATAGGGAAATAATCGCTGTTTGTTCTGAGATCCACACAAAACACATAAATACAGCTGTGTGGGCAGAACGTAGAACTGTTGAATGTCAAAGTGGTGGTACGTATAGTGACCACTGGGCTTTTGAGTCGTCGAAATTAATTAGAGGCAGTGCTTCCTTGGAACAACGAAATTGTGAAGAATTTAATTGTGTAGCAAAATTAAAGTCGCAGCCAGCAAGGAACAGACAAGAGCAAGACAGAAACTTCCACATCGGTGATACTGAAGAAATTACCACAAAAGAAAAATATATAATAAACATAATATATATACATATATATATATATATATCAAGAAACCCCTCTATTTCAGGGAATTTGTTCCTTAATAAAATATAATGAGTAAATGTGTAATACAGTCTTTTCGCCGATCCCTAGGGACCACAGATATTCTTTTACATTGTCCGGAAATTGGAGTTCTGCTAGAGAAGCAGACGAAGTGTAGGGACTGTGCAGACAACGCATTGTGGACACGTTTGTTCACCCCTGTATGAAAACAAAACAAGTAATTGCTGCTACAATAGGAGAAATGTTAAGATGAGAAAAAAATTGCTGTTACATGATTTTGCCTTGCGGACGAAATTATAAATGGACATTTCGTATGTTTAAAGCCACCTCGCCACATCCCAACCGAGTCCCACGCTGATTCACTTGTATTACATATATAGATGTAATTAAAACACATTTGTGATATTACGGACATATATTGTCAGCTTCGTTAATCTGTGCGTCCGACATTCATCGTGTATTTAGCGCTTGCGATTTCAGTAATTCTGATACTACGCGTGTGTGTTAACATCCAGTGTCGGCATTATCTTGCATTGTCGGCATTACCTTGTAGTGTTGGCATTGCCGTGCATTGCTAGTATTTTCTTGCATTGTCGGTATTGTATTGTCGGCATTTTCTTGCATTGTTGGTATTTTGCATTGTCGGCATTACCTTGCAATGCTGGTATTTTCTTGCATTGTCGGCATTTCCTTGCATTGTTGGTATTTTCTTGCATTGTCGGCATTACCTTGCAATGCTGGTATTTTCTTGCATTGTCGGCAATACCTCGTAATGTCGGCATTTCCATGCAGTGTCGGCATTACCTTGCGGTATCGGTATTATCTTGTATTGTCGTCATTATCTTACATTGTCGGCATTACCTCGCGGTGTCGGTATTACCTTGCATTGTCGGTATTATCTTGTATTGTCTGCATTACCTTGCAGTGTCGGTATTGTCTTGTTATTTTGAAGAATCCAGTGTTTTAAATTAGAGGGATTTTAATAAAGTTTGGTCCGGATGGCAAAATCATTAGTATAATTTTTTTTACGTGTTAACTTTCACATAATTACAGTTGTGTAAAATTACTTGTGTTTGCAGTAAATGGTGAGTGAATATATGATTATTCCCATATTACGTGTCTTGCTGTTTTGTATTCCCTGTATTATCTCCATATATATTATTATTATTATTATCGTCATCATCATCTTCTTCTTCTTCATCTCCTTTATGCAGGGTATTTATACTTATATTCCTGAGACAAACTATGTCCCTAGGGAATACAGTGTTGCAGCTATTCTGTTGTTACTATTCATTTTGCTTATATCGTTAGTTTCAGTGTTGAATCTATTGTACTTTTACATTAGTACTTTCCGAAGTATGTGTGCAGTGCCCAATATGGCTGTTTTCTGGAGTTCCTTAACTTCATGTTTTCCTTGTATGTTGCTCACGTATTTTCTGAATGACTTTGAAATAGTCCCAGTCGCCCCATATTATTACTGGTATCACCTTTGTTTTTACATTCCACATGCGTTGTATTTCTACTTTAAGATCTTTATATTTTAGAGTCTTCTCGGCTTCATTATTATTATTATTATTATTATTATTGCTTATAATCATCCAAATCTAGAAGGTGGGGACAGCATCTTTCCTCTGGTGCCTAGCAAACTGCACGACGCCACTCCCAGATGACACAGCCTTACCATACACCACCACAGTAGTTCGAAAAATGCTGTAGAACTGATCAATGTAAGTACGTATGTTTGTGTCTACGTATGTATGTGTACATACCCTACGTATGTACTACGTAGCCTTTCCTGCAAAGCAGAGATATTGAATCTCTCGGCTTGAAGTCCCTCGGCCGTTGTTCCCACTAATCTGCCGGTATCAACGGTCTGCAGCCACAGATGCTCAGTTAGCCACTTCGGACGGCAGTAGCAGGGCCAGCAGATAGGAACATGCCGAACCGATATGTTGATCAAACTATAATGTTGGCATTACTGTAGTCATTACCTTATTATAATAGCCACAATCATCATAGGTATATCTATGATCCCTTGCCTAATTAATTTGTGTACCAGTTCACTAATGGACGCTGTATTTCAGGCTGTTAAGGAGATCATACCGGCGGAGAGTCAAAACAAAGTTGTGTGTTCAAAAAACCAAATGTAGGGGTACTACGGAGGAGGTTTGGTTTGAAATATGGCAGATTTAATATATTTGGAGGCGACGCTGATGGATGAAAATTGTCATCGTGAAGACAATGATGGGATGCTAGTGGTTGGCGTAATACAGGTCACAGCCTTTTGTCTGCATGTAGACCAGCCAACAACACGAAATCTGAAATGTACGGAATTGTAACTGTGCCATTCGTTCTGTACATAAGCACATGACAACAGAATCCTTTTTAAGAAGCTGAAAGTTACTCAGCTTGTCAAGATACTCCCCCGCATTTTGTGGAACCCGAAGGTTCATGACCGCATTCACAAGAGGACGCTACTTGTCCCCATTCAGGGGCCAGCCGAATCCAGTCCACATTTCCAGTCCTTTTTATTTACGATTTATTTTTAATACCATTTTGTTTTTATGGGCATGAACCTTGGTCTCTCAAATTAAGAGAAAATCGTGGAATAGGCCTTAAAAATTTAGTACTTTTCCAGCTGTTGATTGAATTCCCAGTGTTTTATGGAAACCTGAGTTTTATTACCCTATTCACAACAGCCCTCCACTTGTACCTACGCTGAGCCATATTAATCCAACCCCCTCTCTTCTTCTCCTTCCTCTTCTTCTTTTTCTTCTTCCTCTTTTTTCTTCAGGCATTAAAGTCGTTGGCGAACCCCAGCTTCTTCCAAAATTGTTCTCCACTGTTCTCGATCCGGAGACTTACGTTCCGCATGCCCATGTTCTTTGGATCTGCCTCAACCTACCAACCCTCTGTTCCCGATCGTATATCTCTAAGGCCCGTTTTAATATTCTTTGTAATTTACGTAATTTGTAAATTAAACCAGACTTAAAAGTTACATTGCATGTAGACAGTAAACACCCTTAGGTCAGCCTACCGGCACGGCAACCAAATGCTTTAATTCAAAAACTTCTGCGAAGTAAAGTAGCAACACGCAGCCAACATCAGATGACAGAAACAAGTTAGTTTTTCGAAATAAAACGATTTTTTCATTTTCGCTTTATTAATGGGTGCTTACGGATGTGTGAAGACATCGGGGAAATAAGTACGTAGAGTGGAATGAGGGAAGATGTTAACTGCGGATGAAGGTTGGGAAATGAACGAATTTTGAAGGTTTTGTCACCGGAGTGAGTAGTGAGATAATGTGAGGTCAGTCTTGAGGAGTTCGCATTGCATGTGACGTCATTAGTGAAACGTAATATGCGATCTGATGCGCACGCGTTGGGCACAAAGAATACTAAGATTGGGTTAAACCACCCCTATCTGTCTGCTGTGTAAACTTTCTTACATAGAGAGACAGGACAACATACCGCGACAGGGGGCTGATACAAGGTATAGCGTAGTGCCCCGTGCAAAATGTTTATAGTGCACCTGCACACCATTGGCATTTAAATAAATCAATCGTAATTTTATTGTTACACTGTGCATGTTGTCGAGTTACTCAATTATCACACCAACCACTGCACATATATAAAATTTAACAATAAAAACGCTCCGACATGTTTCGGTCCTAAGACCATCATCAGGGAGCTATATATTCCTTGCTAAAGTCACACTAGAAATAGGCACAGATTAATTTCGCTGTACAAGTTGCGTGTTGTGGCACTCGATAGATTCACTACAAAAGACAGCTATACTTGGAACATCACACATAATACGGAAAGTACTGCAATGTAAAGCTTAAAGCCTGAGCGGTGGGGATCACCGCTGGTTCAAAAGAAGTACCAGGAAGGAATGCCTGTGACAGGAGACATACATATTGTATAATAATAATAATAATAACAATTCAAACCGACTGTTCCAAACATATCCCAAGTATTCAATTCTTGTTTGCTGCCTCGTTATTCTTACAATTTTATGAATTCTGCTTAAACTTACAGCAAAATTAGTAAGCGGAATTGACAAATAAATAAATCCTTACTGAACGTCTACACAGACACAACACAGGCCAGGCGACGTTACTACTGCCAACGACCTCCGTCCACAGAGGTCGCTTGCTTGCTCGCTCGGTCTAGCTGCTTGACTTGAAGCGCGACGTCAGTATAAATACGTAAGGCCACGGAAGAGTATCTGCGGCAGTTGAAACGTCCAAATAATTTGTCCATAAATGTCGGTGTGGTAAAGAATAAAATGCGTGAATGATAGCTTAAAGCTGGCATGTTGAACTTTTTATGAGGCGATTGAAACTTAAGCAAGATTTGGTCTGAATGTGGGCTGGGTAACATGAAAATGGACGCACACAGTGAAGAGTGGTGAGGTGTGCATTTGTGTTGTCATCACTGTGTTGTTTATTGCACATAATGTATAGACATATACACAAGTTATGTGTGTGTGTGTGTATGTATGTATATATAATTTTACCCATGTATGTGTCTGTACATACAATGTTATATGTGTAGTTGTCTATACATTGTGTGCAGTGCGCCATATAGTGACGATGATAATTCAGTTCAATTAAATTCAACCAATTCAGTGGGTATGCAGTAACGTGCAGGCTTTACACAACACGTGCCTACTATAAAACCAGCACAAAAACAGTAATAATAATAATAATAATAATA
>Ga0123352_10011971_pt1 | contig 13693 bp, 9 predicted proteins | sample TergutLab28metaG_FD_89700 | JGI IMG/M metagenome (GOLD analysis project Ga0123352, IMG submission 89700) | Labiotermes labralis P1 segment gut microbial communities from Petit-Saut dam, French Guiana - Lab288 P1 | ecosystem: Host-associated > Arthropoda: Insects > Digestive system > Gut ...
ACCCCCACGCAGGATACAGCCCTACCTGCTCATACACAGTTTATATTTCATATATAAGTTCTGGTCAGATGATGAGATCTCAACATCCGCCACAATATACTTAGTCTCGTAGAATTTTGCAACCTGATGATGGCCACGCAGGCCGAAACATGTCGTTCATCATTAACATCTAATAAAACTAGTGTTTTGACGTACTTTACCTTGATTTATTTTGATTTTACATACAAAACGGGGATGCATCAACTATAAACTGCCTGTTGATTAAGCATTTTCAATTTTCAACCTAAAACTTCACAAAATCTGCATTTCTTTTGCCTATGATTTGTTAATCTACGCATAACAATTTGCGCCCTTCTACCATATATATGCCGGGGTAGCTCAGTCGGTATAGCGACTCGCTACGGGCTGGACTGTCCGAGGATCGAATCCCGGTGGGGGCGAGATTTTCCGCACCCGTCTTGACCGGTCCTGAGGCTAACCCACCCTCCTATACAAAGGGTACCGGGTCTTTCCCCGGAGTAAGTCGGCCGGGGTGTGGCGTTGACCACGCACCTCCATCTAGCGCCGAGGTTAAAGAAAGAGTAGAGCTATAACTCTACTTCCCCTCTGGGCCTTCGTGACCTGTTCTAGGTTGAAATTTACCTTTACTTTTATCCACCGTATGTATAATACGAGTCTGACACCCAGTACACATGTAAAATAGCATGCACCTTTTGTGTCGAATGATCAAAGTTTCTGGAAGGTAATTTTGAGTATCAAAGCAACACCAATCATTCAGAAAAAATGAAAATGAACTTAACGAAGACACATACCTTACCAAACGTTTCCAGTTGTACGAAAGGTAGATATACGACAGGTGGATTTCACATGACCCCGCGCGTGATGAAGTAAGGAATCGAAATTGAAGATAAAATTTTTCACTTTGCGAAGATCACGACGAATACCTTCGACAGGTCTTTCCGAATACGGTGGACACAATTCTTTGCTCTTTAAAGGTAATTTGATTGACGACAAAAATACTGACACATGTCCGAATGTACCGATTATCGATATACAGACATATATCTGTCAGAATAATAATACAGAAAGTAGAATCCACACAAACGCGTGTAACAAGTAGAAAAGTCATCAACGATAATTATTCTGTTATTAATTACATTTTCAAGGACACGTTGGTTCACACGTAAAAGAATTATAGTTCAATGTTAATAAAAATCCAACCAGATGCAACTCTATGCCGATAAATAAATAAATATCAGCATACTGTTGCATCTGGTTGGATATTTATTAACATTGAATTGTGATGCACGGAACCATGAGTTTAAGAATTATAGTCCTTTGGCAGTTAGTATTAGCCACACTCATGACTCTGCATGCTGAAGTTGTTTATACAGATGGCAGCACTAGTTACACCCACGTTTGACCCCCACTTCAATCAAATTTCAACTTAAGCTGCCACACTGTTAGAGGCAAACCTGTCACGTAAGATATTATTAGTGATTAACTGTTCTATGCTTCCCATTATTTTGCGTGACCTGTGTTGGTTACTACGTCTTTTGTGATATGCTACCGGCATTGTACATATAATGGCATGTCATTCTACACAGAGATTACGTGAAATCAGTAATTAATCTCTAACACTTGTGAGGCTGATACGCATGTTTTGAAGCGAAATTTGGTATTTTGCAATAACAATGTTTATACATGAAATCCATTTATATATCTGAATAGAAGAACAGCAATGTCGCATTCATTTGAACCGGAGCTGTGTTCTGAATCACCATCAATATTTCATCCCACACAATTCAAATGTTTCAGCCATTTGGCTTGAATAGTCAATGCTTCTGTTTTTAGGTAACAGAAATCCTCCAGCAATTTTGAGTGCGTTATTCATCCCACGTTGTTCTGAGCCACACAAACCGACGGTGATGTAGATAAGAACCCCGTAGTTCGGGGGTTTTGGTGGGTCAGTCAGTCCGGATTGTACACTGCACCGAAACAAGAGCATACGTTCTGCACGTCCGATTCCCACAGACCTTTAGAAAAAGGCATTTTCTACTCTGTCCTTGTAAATTCCTGTAATCTCTCGCCTGACTGTAAATTCTCTCTAATGGCAGAAACACCATCTTAAAAGTTTCCCTATAGACTAAATTCAAGACTTAAAGCTAAACTGAGCGGTAACATGTTTCACGATCACATTCAGACTCACCACTATCAGTAGGACTCCTCTGGACGAGTGATCAGCCCGACGCAGAGAATTCTACCTGACAACACACAATACTCACAACAGACAAGCATCTATAACGCCGGCGGGATTCGAAGCCGCAATTCCAGCAAGCGAGCGGCGGCTGTCCCACGCCTTAGACAGTGCGGCCACCGGGATCGGCTATTTTTGAAAGATAACTGCGAATATACTGAATTTTCAGCGGAACAAATCGTGAAAAGTTTGGTCTTCCACTTGGAGATTAACACCCAAAACGTAAACGTTTAGTGTCTGCTGAGATGTTAAAAAGGACCTAAGATTTGGCGAAATTGTTGGATTCAGTACAGAATTCAGTAACTGCGTTTTGTCAATATCGCATTCAGCATTTATTTTCCTTCGCTGGGGAGAAATTCCTTGAGTAGTTTTGCGTCTATTACTTTCTCAGAAAGATTTTGACGTTCAGGTGACCGTGTTTCGTGATAAATTCTTCTAGTAAAACCAACCAGATTCACTAATTTCTCTAATTTATTTTTGGAATGAAACTCTACATGTTTAGGACAGTTCCTCTGACCATCATCAGTAGTTTTTCACTATACACACAGCAATGGTATATGTCATACAGGTTTGCTGACAGTTTGTGAGCTGTCAGCAAACCTGTATGACATATACCATTGTAGCGTGTACAGTGAAAAACTTCTAACGATGGACAGAGGAACTCTCCGAAACATGTACTGTACAGTTTCATTCCAAAAATAAATTTGAAAAATTAGTGAATCTGGTTGGTTTTATTATAAGAATTTCTCAGAAGGAGTTCTGCTTCATAGACTTATTTTTTTTTAATATTCACGAAAAAAATACTAAATAGCCCCATGCCATTTTTTAAAAGAGAAACTTTCTTTGTTTTTCGTTTGTTTGTTTTTGGCGCGACAGCCCCCAGTGGGCCAGAGCCTCCTCATACATGAGGTTTCCAGATCACACACAACGACGCACCACAGTCCATAGCACTCCTGTGGACGAGTGATCAGCTCGTCACAGAGACCTCTACCTGACAACACACACAACAAATAAGAAACTGTACCTAACATAATTTACCAACAATTATGTTACGATATTTTGTTAAGAATTTCATAACACTCAAAAAGTGGTTAAGAAACGACAGGGCGCTTCTTTAATTCAGCAAAGATTTTCTCCCACATCTTTCGCCGCTTGCCTCCAGTTTTCTTCCTATCGACGCCACATATCTGAAGCATCACCGTTTAGTTCGGAAGGAAGGTTTGAAAACTTTTGTGCTGACTGACAAACGAGGACAACTTTGATGATATTAGCTTATGCCCTGGTGCAACCACGTGGTTTCTTGTCACATTTAGAATTTTATGTTTCCTGTGCCAGTCACTGAGCACGGGGTTGTGTTGTATATAGCTTTTATATTTTCAGCACGCAAAAGCGAGGTCTTTGGTTTAGTTTAGAGGAGAAGAAAAAGAACAAGATGGGGAAATCGCCTTATGTAACTTTCTACAGTGTTTTGCCGTGTACAGTACACGATTCCTGGTGAAGTGATATAAGGAAGTATTCCTTCATGTACTTTTGTTTCCATTTCGGCCGTCATGTATCCGGTGATATGGATGCTAGGTTTCTGAACTGATTTTAAATGTCATGTTTTGTTGACCGTGTATCTTGGTATGATCCTTGTAAATAACCAACTTGAAGCACAATTTTTTTGTATATGTTTATTTCTATTCTGTACATGTTTCGGGCAGCCATGTGCCCATCATCAGGAGAATTATTGTATCAGTGCACCTATAGGTTTGATGATACCAGAGGCTGTGTAATGCAATTTTGCCCTCCTGATGATGAGCACATGTGCTCGAAACATGTAGAGGCATGAAATAAAACTTATTGTTAAACAAATTTTGTGCATCAAGTTGGTTAAATACTGAAATAAATATACTGCGATGCACGGTCAGCAAAACGTCAAAAGTGTAGATCCAGTTTACCAAATATTTCATCCGAATATGAAATCGAATTTCATACATTTTCGAAAATCCTCAATTGGCAATTATTTAAATATTATTAAATATAAGAGCTTGTAACATAAAAAAATCTCGAATATCAAATTTCATGAAAATCCGTTGAGTGACAGTTGACATGTTCCACGCGCACAGATAGACAGAAGGACGGACGGACGGACGGACGCACAGTTAACGTAAGAGTCACTTTTCACAATTCTGCGAAAGCTTAAAAAGAGGTTTACATTGTGTATCAGACAAGTTACAAACTGGGACATTGTGTTCCGTTTTATACCTTAGAAATATGAGCCTTTGACAGTAACCCCAACACTATTAAGGATCAAACCACCAGAATTTTCAAACATCAACATTGGAACCATATAAGCAGACAGTATAAACGCATCTGTCCCTCAACGCAGTTGACACAAGTGTTTAAATCTGTTGTTTGTAATACTATCAGGAATCAGAGCGCCGCAATCTTTGGTAGGAATAAAGTCCAAGATTCAACGGCTCGGAGTTGCATTCGTAAAGAAATCTCATGGAATATAGGCCAGATCATTGGGAGTGCTGACTGAAAATTTCCTTCGATTTCCTCATTTCTTCCCCATTCAAAAGCCGGAAAATTACCTGAAACTGGGAAAAGAAAACTTTCTTAACATAATTACTACAATTGATCCTTCATTAATCACCACATCATTCGACGCTACGTGGCCTGTCCTATTAAATAAACCACAAATGTATGACGGCAGAAATAATAAACATTACGGACTTGTCTTTCAACAGACGAAACATATGAAATAACTTGAAACGCCAACTTGATGCAACAAGGTAATTTTATTAATGTATTCTTAGCTCGACATGTTTCGGGTACATACGCCCATTATCAGGAGCACTGGATGTTGAGTTGCAGTGTATGGTTTTCTGCACTGAGTTTTTGGATGGGTGGTGGTCTTGAGAGCCGATGCGTAGGTCATGTGTACGGTGCGGATGTTGACTTGCAGTCGCACGGCAATATCCGCACCGCACACACGACCTACGCATCGACTCTCAAGACCACCACCCGCCCAAAAACTCGGTGCAGAAAACCATATGTTGCAACTCAACATCCAGTGCTCCTGATGATGGGCGTATGTACCCAAAACATGTCGAGCTAAGAATACATCAATAAAATTACCTTGTTGCATCAAGTTGGCGTTTCAAGTTATTTCATGATGAAGATGCACGGTCAAACAACCCTCAAAACATAAGAAATTCACTTGCTTTACTCCTTGGAGCACAGTCCTTCTTGAGAAGCGAAGGTTTCCTCATCTAGTCACGAAATCCCCCCCATAAAATGGAATCTGAATGTTCGTTAGCGTGTTCACAGGAGCCAGGCACTTCTCCCTGTTCTGAATCATATAAATCCAGTCCCCGACACCATCCTGTTTCTTAATTATCCATTTTAATATTATCTTCCATCTACTTTTAGGTCTCCAAATTTGTCTCTTTCCACTTGTTGTCCCCACCAAATTTCTGTATGAACCTTTCCACTCCTGGACACGTGCCACATCCCCCGTCCATCTCATTCTTCCTTTTTTAATTACACGAATATTACCTGGTGTGGAGTAAAACCCATTACGATCCGCACTTTGCTGACCTTTCCAGTCCCCTGCTACATTGTCCCTGTCGGCACCCCATTTTCGAACCAAGTTTCACGCCCATATAGAAAACAGGCAAAATTAGCATGGGATCTGATTTACTTTATTAAACCCGTTAACAAGAATTCGTCGTTAATTAGATCATGACTGTCATCAAAATTATGTCATTTGTTTCATCATCGGAACAACTACAAGTCGGTTTTAATAAAAGGTATGAATATTTAAAGGGTATGTTCAGTCTCATTAAGCCAAGTCAATAATTACAAATGAAGTGAACATACAACGCGTTACAGCCCATCGACAATTCCTATTTTCCCAGTAATCTGCAGCCATACAAATTGGTCATAATTTTTCCAGCGCCTGTACGCTCTATATAGTCGCCTGATTGGCAATTAATATGGCGCATTGGCATTTAATCATATTACATCATCGAATGAAACATTCAGATGAGCACGTAATTCTGAATATAACTATGAACGTATGTTTAAAAATACACATTTGGATTACTCGCACTCCCTTTGGTTTTTTAAGTATGTTGATTAACGACAACCACAGTTACTCAGGCAATATAGCATCGGTATTAGACGAATGGGTGAGTGTGCAGCATTGGTGAAATGATAATAGCGTGGTAGTACTGGGGAACTCAGGGAATACCATGTTCCACGGCCACTTTATCCAATAGTACGTCCCACACAGATTAGTACGGGATCGAATCTCGATGAAAGGTAGGCAAAAAAAAACCACATAAGCCATGACTCAGCCAGTTCATGTTGCTATACTGTTATTCTTGAAAAGAAGAACAGTATCTAATTCACAGTTCTAAGTAAATGAACTTACAGAAAACCTGCAATGGAATTTGAGGAAAAATTCCTTTCTCGTGGTTGGATACTCGTATTTAAAATTGAAGCTGCCCCGTACCACAGGTGTATAGAATTCTGTTGTTATTTTTTGTGTTCTGTAAATTGAAAGAAGGAACGGGCTAGTGTAGTCGGTATAGCGACTCGCTACGAGCTGGACGGTCAGGGGACCGAATTCCGATAGAGGCGAGATTTAACTCATTCGTCTAGACCGTCCCTAGGTCCCATTCAGCCACTTGTACAATGAGTAACGGTCCCCTTACCCGGGACTAAAGTGGCCGGGGCGTGGCGTTGACCACTCGCCACCATCTAGCGCCGAGATTGAAGAAAGAATAGGGCTACACCTCTACTCCACCTCTGGGCCTTCGTGACTTTTCCTAGAGTGAAATTTACCTTTTTCAACAGAATGAATAACTTAAAAACATTACAGTGTCAGATCATTGCAAGTGCCCATTATTTGTAGCTGTAAAATTTTCAGTGCTGTTATTTTTTCGAAGTAAACTCAAACTTCTCTTCCTTTTCCTACTTAGTTTTCAGGCAGAATTACAGAATACAAGTTGATAATTTCCATTAATTAACGCTTCTATTGCAACGTACCTGTGTGATGGAAGTAGGTGTGTTACTTTTATGAGTTAATTGCGTATTCATGGGAAGCAAAATGGAATACTTGTTAATTCAGTGGTCGGAAATAGAATAATTCATACATGCAAAACCTGGAGGCACAGTTGTGCATTTATACAGTCCCCAGACTGTTTCTGGCTAAACGTCCAAGTATATCCCGAGATACATACCTAGTTCGTGTGAGCCGGGTAGCTCAGTCGGTATAGCGACTGGCTACAGGCTGGACGGTCCGGGGATCGAATTCCGGTGGGGGCGAGATTTTCCGCACCTGTCCAGACCGGTCCCGGGGCCCACCTAGCCTCCTGTACGATGGGCACCGGGTCTTTTCCGGGGGTAAACAGCGGCCGGGCTGTGACGCTGACCCCTCAACCCCTTCTAGTGCCGTGGTCAAGAAAGAGTAGAGCTATACTTCTACTCCCCCTGTGAGCCGTACGGCCTGTGCAGAGCCTCAATGCCTGTAGAAGGGTGCACTTTACTTTTACTTTACCTTTTATATCTATTTCGTAGAATTCCGGCGTAAAAGCCCTTGTAGAAGGAAGGGCATGTCAAAATAATTTAACCGTTTCAGATTGAGAAAAGATGAGAAGAAGAAGTAGTGTTGTAGTGAGAAACTACTTTTATGGGGGGGGGGGTGAGGGACATTTATTTGGTTTCCTAAGCAGTGCCCGCTTCTCCTTCCAGTATAGAGATAATTGAGAGTTAGGAACCGAAGAAGACAAGGTGGTTGGATCGTGCGATGTGAATAAGTAACAGAGACAATTAGCTAAATATATGGGCTAAATTTCGAAGAATCTTTGAATTATGAAATTTGTGACTGCAGGGACACTTTTTGACGAAATAACGGTAAATGTGAGAAAGGTGCATGAGAAATATGCAGTGCAACGTAGAATTTGGGTACAAACTCTGAGTTTGTTCTAAGACCGAAGAAAATTCTCGGTAAAAATTGATGCGTTTTGTCGACCACACAGCTTTGGGTGTGCCGACTGAATTCTAGCCAATTGTCCGGCTTTCAAGCGAGTAAAGCTCTTGACAGTACACCTGCCTTATTTTTAAACAAGACAGGCAATGTACGTTATAACGTAACACTGAGGCGAGTTCGTGCAACCATTGTTTCAGTGGCAAGGAATGATCATTAAATGTTGTGAACCTGTTAGCAACGCTAGTTATCCAGCATGCATTGTCAGCTGTGGCTTGTGTAAAAAAGTGTACCCTTGTACAGGCACTGAGGCTCTGCACAGGCCGTACGGCTCACAGGGGGAGTAGAAGTATAGCTCCACTCTTTCTTGACCACGGCACTAGAAGGGGGTGAGGGGTCAGCGTCACACTCCGGCCGCTCTTTACTCCCGGGAAAGACCAGGTGCCCATTGTACAGGAGGCTGGGTGGGCCCCAGGGCCGATCTGGACAGGTGCGGAAAATCTCGCTTCCACCGGTATTCGATCCCCGGACCGTTCAGCCCGTAACCAGTTGCAATACCGACTGAGCTACCAGGCCCACACTTTGACTTGTGTGGCTCTACAGTACTTTTCCACAGTATCTCATGAAAGGCACAGTTAAAAAACGATACTGAACATAAAAAGTGTGTGTTTTTATATTCTCTACAGCTTTTGTCTGAAACTATTCTCACTCTAAGAAGAATTGGGCGAGGTTCGATAAAAAATGTCTAGTGGTCTCTTCATGTAAAGTACCCGCTATGCTTGTCCGATCTTAATGAAACTTTAATTTTCTCGACATATTTTCTAAAAATAATCAAATATCAAATTTAATAAACCCCCTATAATGGGAGTCGAGTTGCTCCGTGCGGACAGACGGACAGACATGATGAAGCTAATAGTAGCTTTTCGCAATTTTGCGAACGCGCCTAAAAGTGCTAGTGAGGTTTAAGCAGCTGGTCATTTTGTAACCTTCGGATGAAATTCATCCAAATTATATAAAAGAAAAAAAAAACCTCTCTCACTGAGAACACTGTCTTGGTTCATCACGACAGCCGATACGTTAACGACATTTAAAGAAATAATGGTCTTTTATTGCGAGAATTATACGAAATACATGAATACCTTCTGTGATAAAATACTGTGCGTCTTAGCATTACAAGGTATGTTACTAGCAATTACGACATTCCGTTATCTAGTTTCGTTTGCTTGTCAGTGCATATAAAATGTTTACTCCCTTTTCGTAATTAACCAAACAATGTACTGTAACCAAAATAAGGTATCCTGTGTTAGAATTATAGAATAAACAAATTTGGTCTACAGTCAATATTTCATAAGCAAACACAGGCTTTATTTGTGACATCCATAAGAACCAAGTTCATTTCTACTTTACAATTTTTGTACCAAGAACGGAATTTCCATGAAATATCTTTTAATAATTAGAGGCAAACACTTCTTGTGAACTCATTATTGCTTCTATTTATGCTAGAATGTTTATTTAAGCTGTATAAATAAAACTGCCAATCACAGTAAACACGTTTTATGACGATTTAAATGTGTTGTGCCAGTTCCACCTTAACATTACATATATGATCTCATTTGGTGCACGGTGTATTACTGCGGGTTTTTTTGTGACTGCCATGTCCTGTATACACATAGATCTTGCAAGTGGGCGATCCGCCTTCTAAGGATTCCTACTATATGCCGATAAACAGGTTTCAGAAGACCCAAAAACAGGGAGCTCTGTGCTGCACTGGCCTCTTAGCGTCAATAAAAGGAATATAACTGCAGGAACTCCTACTTTGAATTGCATTAAGGATTCCTTTGGGTCGTGAAAACATGTTTAAGGTCATGAGAATCTGAGATTGACAACTCTGCTAATCCGATCTTTTGTTACTCTACACTTCAAAGATTTTCTGTGCCAGGTCACTCTAAAATGATTGTATCAAAACCAAAAATATATGAAGCAGATCACACTGAAGGATGTCGCGGAAGAAAAAGCAGATAAAAGTGTTGTGGAAAGCATGCAGTTTGGTTCAGTGTATTGGCAACATTTTAGAAATGGCTGGTGCTATACCCAGCGAGTAACGACTGTAGCTGTGTACAGCAACAGAAATAGAAGTTGTGGCTGACTAGCCGGCTACCTCCCTTGTGCGCTGTGCGAAGTGTTCCATGGGCTACTGGCTGGCGGTTGAAGACTGGAACGAGCTCATTCCAGGAGTGGGTTTAATCGATAGCCCCACCAGCTAGGATGCTCGCTAAAACTAGCCACTGCTGAGTTCACAGTCTCCCATAGAAGACGAGGTGAAGCGCCGAGAGTTTTGCGTTCTGCTTTTTATTGCACAGCATACCAGCAGTTTCCTGTGTAACTCATACCTGACACTACACTTATGTCTAGACAAGAACTCCACTTTCGTCACTGTAGGTAATCACAGTGGTGCTGCTGAGGGTTACCGACTTCCGGAATGAGAAGCAGCGTAGGTCCTTAAATAGTTACTGCAACGAGAGTGCTACCTTCACTTGCAGCGTGCATTTAGACACCACTAAAGCTGGGGGCAGTATTCCTATTCAATACCGCATCCGCGACACTGTAGTAATTCTAATTACTGCTTCTGTGACTGTAGAACGTGACGTATTAACATAAGGGCAGAATACAGAATGAGTCTTTAAAAAGAGGTCATTTGAATAACGTGCAGTGATGTTAAATTCGACGAAACCTGTTCAAAAAGCAATAGTACTGTGACAAACGGTGAAAATGTCCCTACTCAGGACGTAGAGGCTCATTTCTTTGTCCACTGCGCGACTTCCCAGGGCCTCCTCACTGTCAGGGCTTCACTACCACACGCATTTAGACACACTACACTCCGTAGGACTCCTCTGGATGAGAGATCGGGAAAAGGCTTAAAAGGGAAACATATATATATATATATATATATAGCCAGTAATTCTTAATCTCTGAACTAGACGAGGTGAGATGTCAGCCTTAGGACCCGACCGCTTTATGCCCGTTACCCACTGAATATGTGGCCCTTTGGTCAAAGGCCGTCTTAAAGATTGGGAGAAGAGAAAATTCTCCTACTCCCATCAGAAGTCAAACCGGGTGTTGTCCAATCCACACCGACTGGGTTATCTCAGCTGCCTGTTGTAGTAACATAATGATAAGACAGGAACAGAGAGAGAGGGAGAGACAGACAGGCAGACACGGGCGAGTTATGAAGAAAATTATAATGTTTAAATGTATTTGAATATTCTGAAATTTATAAGAAATTTTATTGGGGTAAAAGAATAAAAGACAAGGGGATAGATCAGAAAATATATCATGCATGGTGATACAAGAATTATATCCAAAATTACAGCGTAAATACCTGAAAGGAAATGCGGAGACAAACACACAAATGAAATCAAAATAAATTAAAAAGGGGACAGCCCGTATAGATGTGGCCTGGCTCTTGTGAACACGACTTTATTCCGGTCTGCTTCAAGATTATAGGGCTTGCTAGCGAGTTAATATAGAAAGAGTAAATTTCTGTCACGTGAATGACAGAGAAGAAAACTACTCACATTCTTATAGCAGTCCTTACTTTCCACAGATCGCAGTATACTTGTGATGGCAACCATAAACTGATGCGACAAATCTATACGTTTATGGATAAACATAAACTTGAAAACTTCTTCCTTTATTAAGCTAGACGTCTTGGGGATGAAATGCAGGGTACAGATATACTTCCACGCTTTCATAATCTTAGCACTGGATGCAGGAAGACAGCCAGTTTCAAGCTACGGCTGCTTTACGCACTTCTCTCTGGATTGGAGACCAATAAATTAATCGACACTATATGTTCTACTTGAAACATATCGCACTGAATCTCCGTTAGTACTAGCATCAGCAGTAGTAGCAGCGAGTCGAGTCAAACCGCAGAAGACGCCGTAAATAAATATCAAGAAGAAGGCGAAGAAGAAGAAGAAGCAAGTTTCAGGTAGCATATGGGGGAAGGAATTTATAGTCGTGTAAAAAATAGATGAAGACTGGATACAGACTCTCCTCCCCTTCATCGATCGCCATCTGTTTTCGATATTCGGAAGCTTTGTTGTTACCTATGAAGTTCATACACCAACAAATGCACTCTTTATTAAACTGGACAAAGTTTTAAAAATTTACATTAAAAATCACGTTGGCTTGCTCCTACATGTTTCGGTCTACGACCATCATCAGGGAGCCTTCATTAGAGCCTAGCTAAAGTTATATTTAGGTTAAAATTCGGTAAAAAAAATTACGTCATTATATGTTATGTGGTGGTGTGGCAGGGTGTCCCTGACAATGGTCGTAGACCGAAATATTTAGGAGCAAGCCAAAGTGATTTTTAATGTAAATTTTTTAAACGTTGTCAAGTTTAATAAGGAATACATTTGTTGGTGAATAAATTTTATATATATCAAAATGCGCGGTACAACGATAAAAATTTGTTGTTACCCTTTCATTTCACTCTTCCTCCGCCTACTCTTATTTCGCTTGAATGTGACAAGACAGAGAACTCCTAGTGGGACCGTTCAGTCACCTCCACTCTACTCTACGCACTGTCTGCACCTACACAATTAAGCAATCGTCATCATCAAGTGACGGCTACAGACACAAATTTGTTGTTCATTGTTTTGCTTTTCTTTCTTTTCGGGCGCTTTTCGCAACATTGCGAAAAGCGACTATTAGCTTTGTCATGTGTCTATCGGTCCATCTGCCCGGATGGCCTCGGATCCCACTGAAAAAAATTTTATGAAATTTGATATATGTGTGTATTTCAAAAAATCTCTCAATTATATTCAAGATTCATTACAATCTGGCAAGCATAACTGGTACTTCACAAGAACACCTATGTACCTTTATGATAATACTTCGCTTAATTCTTCTTAGAATGAGAAATATTTTAGACAAATTTGTAGAAAAAAACAAAACATATTTTATGTTCAATAGTCTGTATTGTTTCCAAAAATTGAGCCCTTTATAAGGTAATGAGGAATAATATAGTACAGTCGGAGAGGAAACAGATGAGAATATAATAGTTCACATGCGCTCTGCATGCTGGATAACCAGGCTACACACACACACATACAAAATATGTAATATTTATTGCCTTTCCACTGCAACAATATTGACATGAACGCGTCGCGTTTATTGTACATTGCGTGTCGCGTTACTGTCCGTTTGCTGTGTTACCTGACGTTGTTTCCAGGGTTTTCGTAACATAACTGCAGACAGTAAGTTCGCCTACGAAATGACAGTTTTAAAAACTGTAGAACATTTTACGAGAAAACGTAAAGTGAGTTATTTAACAACGCTGTCTGTAACTAAGCACGACGGGAATAGCATGGTCGATATAGTGACTCGCTACGGCCGGACGATCTGTGGCTCGAACCACAGTCCGCGGGGGCGCGGGGGCGCCCAAT
>Ga0123352_10011973_pt1 | contig 13691 bp, 8 predicted proteins | sample TergutLab28metaG_FD_89700 | JGI IMG/M metagenome (GOLD analysis project Ga0123352, IMG submission 89700) | Labiotermes labralis P1 segment gut microbial communities from Petit-Saut dam, French Guiana - Lab288 P1 | ecosystem: Host-associated > Arthropoda: Insects > Digestive system > Gut ...
TTATTTTGTATATATATATATATATATATATATATATATATATATATACAAAATTATAGCACAGACCCTTTTTTTTTTCCATGGATTCACTATTCAAGGGAGTTTAACAGAAGTTTATTTCAGTCTTTAATGACATGAAACCAGAAGACACTCAAGTCAGTAAAAGCCAACTAATTAGATTTACAAATTTTCAGTCCTTGAAACATAGCTCAGGCGTGGCGGTATCTTCTTGTTACGGTGAGCCAGTTTTTCACCAAATGGTATTTGAAGAAAATCTCCTCAATCAGTGTGCTCATTCGTTCGTAACGACATTCGAGTGGCTTTAAATTTACTGGTGCATTAATTACATTCTTATATCACGGGAAAGAAAGCAGTGAAGGCAAGTAATGGGACTAACGCCTTGTGGACATGATGGATTCATTTGTTACCGCGGGTGGAGATGATGTAACCCTTTTCACATTTTAATTGCTTCCTACGCGGAGGAGGAAGTGCGAACATGCTAAAGTCACATATGACTGCTCTCTGTTTTCTCACAACTTAGCATATATGGTGACTGTGTAGTGTTCCGGTTAGTCACATATATATATGTTGCCCCAAGCGATGAAGACCGAGCGTGTTGTGATAGTTACCTTCTTTTTTTTCTAAAAATATTTGTGAAAAAAGCACCTCCATCTCCAATTTTTTAGTGATATTAAGTAGCTTTTAAGGAATAAAAACTTAACGTTGAAATGCAATAACTTTCAACAAAACAAACCTGATGGCCATGCAAAAAATGTACGTGCAACCACATCAATGTCCGGTAAAATTCAGGCGCCGGAGTTTACTGTACATATCGCCGAGTTTAACATTAGAAATTCTGCCTTCTGTGTACCGAGTGTGTGTATGTGTTCTGTAAGGTTCCGACAACAAGCAGCGACTATTTCCCTATGGATCATTAAAAAGTAATGTGAACCCGTTACAGGCCCGGTGTGGCCCAGGGGGTGGGTAGAGGTATAGCCCTACTCCTCCATGACCGCGGCACTAGAAGGAGGTGAGTGGTCAGCAGCACGCCCTGGCCGCACTTTACCCCCTGGTAAGACCCGGTACCCATTTTATGGGAGGCTGAGTGGGCCACAGGGCCGGTCTGGACGGGCGGAAAATCTCGTCCCTACCAGAATTCGTAGTCAGTCGCTATACTGACCGAGCTACCGGGCCCACTACGGATCATTTACCGAGTCCTATTTATAACCAAGAGCTTGTTCAGTTCGCGATATGAGCAAATACTTTTGGTATTTAATATAAATAAAGTGTCTTATACACAAGAAAATTATTTATTTAAATTTATTTCGGAAAACAGACCTTAGACCCGAAAGAAAGTTAATTTTAAATCAATATTTCTTAAAATTAAAACAGGCAAGGCCACAGGACATTTACATTTACGTAGTTTCTATTATTGTAACAATAACCAAAGAAAAATCGGAGCTTCGCGGGCGCAACGTTTATCGTAGATCGTTCTTAAAGACTGCAACAAATCTTGCGTGAAATATTTTTGCTGTTCGAGTATCAATATTGACAAATTTGACGAAGGTGGTAAAATGTGACATTATTCGTGATAAATTTAAGGTATATTACAGTCTTATTGGTACATGACACCGTGCGGATTGTTAATTAGCTACCGATGTTTTGAAGCACCTTATCACCTCCATCTTCAGTGCAGTCGAAAAGAAGATTGAGGAAGCAAGCCGCTCTGAAATGTCAGTAACAGTCAACATTCAACAGGAGTCTTATGTGAAAAGTCTAATTCACCACGAGCACTGTGAAAACATTCGAACTCACAAATTTAATGTCCTGAAATGTGATCGGGTGGTGATTGTATACAGACGTGTATTGTCACATTCCATACGTTAGGCTTGTCAAGTGTAATTTGAAAGTTTAACCCTTTAAACGCCGAGTTAAATCCCATCTGCCATTTGCTGGCATTATTAGGAGGTCACCCTATTCTCCACGTAAGCAGGATAAGGGTTAATTAGCTGACTTCAGATGGCAGAAGTGCGACACTTGCTAAACGCGAAGCCAAAATTTTATTTAATAGAATTTCTATCTATGTTGTTGTTGTTGTTGTTTCTGTTGCTGCTTTTTTCACTCCAGTGTTTCGAAATTTAAGTTCTCCTTACACAAGAAATCATGAAAATGTCAAGGCTTGTGTTTAGCATGTGCATTATGAAGGAAATGTTTTTCCAGATGATGGAATATTTCTGCAGATTATATTATTAAGATGTTAGAGCAAGTACAGTTTAGTGCGATGTTTGTTCAACGAAATGCATTTCATTTTCCTCCCCTCACCAGTAACAGGTTTCAGTCACGTCCACAGGAAACTAATAATTTGATAACCAGTTTTTAAGTGACTTCATCAGTGTTCTTCAAAGGACATACGCCAAAAGAAAGATGAGGCAGACACGCGTGTGAATATTCATTTGACCCCCGTCATGTAACGAGCCTTTCTCTGGTACTAAATACAGGGCTGTACTTACAACTTCATCATCTACTCTGAAGAATTTGAAGGACTGTATAAGTCATAAATTAACCCAAGAACATCTTGTATGGGCACATTTCTACAGTAAAATCCTATCAAGAACATCTGACACCTTTCATTTGAGTGGTAATAATGTTTTCTTCAAAAGATTTAATCTCATTATCTTACCGTAGCGTGCGATACTTTTCATCCAGTGTTTCCGCTGTTAGAATTATTGTAGTAAGGGTCTAAAAACAGAGCTCTAATGGTATGTTACGGTTTAACTTAAGTATGACGGATCAACAGACACGTTATGTTGAATGACTACAGATCTGCAGGGCAGAATTTAAATGAAACTGAATACAATGAAGAAATGAAGAATCATTTTTATCCCTTCACATATCAAGAGAAACCCATCATTATTCCAGCAAGACAGCTCTCACCTTCTCTGCGATGTTGCAATAATCACTTCACGCAAAATTACATTAAAATTGCCTGGTTGTCCCTGAGCGCAATATGTCCGTATAGGGAGGAGTGGATTCATACGGCATTTACGTTAATTCTTAAGCTAGGAACTAGATGGGGATGAATGGTCCGATTCACGTTCCGTCCGCTCTAACCTCCGGGAAAGAGCGCCCTGTAACCATTGAATATAAGCCTGCGTGGAGACCACAGACAATCTGGGCGTTTCGGAGAAGGAAAAAATTTCTCTTTCCTGCGAGGAATTGAGCCACAAATCCTCGCATGTTCACTCTGTAGGCTATTCACTGTACCAAGAACGCTATCTGGGCTTTTCTTGTGTTCGTCTGTTGAAGAATTTAAGAATAGAGAATTTGATACTTAATACAATAGCAAACAATCACAGCCAGTTGAACACAGTCCACACAGCATTTCAGTGTCAATATTCATACCATACTTCCCTTCACAGCTATTTCACGATCATATATTTACTTTGATAGAGTTGCGTTATTTCTAAAAAAAAAAAAACAAAAACAAATCTCTACGCGAAGAAGAGTGATTTAAAATATTTGCCGTCACAAAATGAAAATGAACACGTGACTTCAGCTGTTAAACTGCAAGGCTCATGGACTACAGTAAACTCGATTCGTCTTCAGTTTACGTAACTTTCTTGGCAATGTAAAAGAGACAATTTTATGTATTTTCATTGTTACACCGTGCATGTTGTCGAGTCACTCAATTATTACACCAACCACTGCACATATATAAAATGTATAAAATTAACATTAAAAACCCTCCTACATGTTTCGGTCCTAAGACCATCATCAAGGAGCTATATATTCCTTGCTAAAATCACACTAGTAAAAGCCACATATTAACCTTTAGACGCCTAATGTCAACTATAGTGGTCGTACCGCACCGCTAACCTCTAAAGTTGCTTTTTATATATTTATTCAGCAAATATAGGTACTGAATATTTTAAACATGATGTATACTCTCCGTTTTTTCTCTTCAAAATGCAGTTTGTTTCATAATTCTAACGTATTTGGTTCCTGTATTATTCACATTTAATATACAGGGTGTGCTAAAATAAAAAAAAATAATTCCGATGCCAAAAGGTTAATTTCATTGTACCAGTTGGGTGTTGTGGCAGCATGCTGCCACAACACCCAACTGGTACAACGAAATTAATATGTGACTAATTCTAGTTTGACTTTAGCAAGGAATATATAGCTCCTAGATGATGGTCTTAGGACCGAAACATGTAGGAGGGTTTTTAATGTTTTAATATGAAAATTTTATAAATTTTGTATACGTGCAGTGGTTGGTGTAATAATTGAGTAACAAATTTATGTCTTGAACATCAATCCGAATTGCACAGGTGTCTGTTTCTTCATCTCTGTCATACAAAATTTATTCTGTCAATCTTGGATATGCCTCATACTTCAAGCCATTTCGCCTTACAGGCTGTACAATTACATTAACATTAGTAGTGTCGACATGACGGTCAGAGGAGTGCATGAGGAGAGAAGAATTAGAATGTCATTTAAAAGTAACTTGGATATTGTGTAGAGTAGGATATTTTTTAAAATATACATAATTTGTAGAATGGCTTTTTAGTCTTGGATGATAGATAACATTATTGTAGTTACTGACGCTGTATTCGTTGTACCAAATTTTGATGGTATTCTAAGGGGGGGGGGCGGGTTTAAAACAAATATAAACGTAAAAATTAAAAAAAAAACATATGCACGGAAAAGACAAAAACCGAAATTTTATTGTAAATATTTTTTTGGTGTTGGTGCGTTAAGTTCGAGGGCAGTTCAGCAAGACATGTAAATTTTGTTGGTAGTCTTTTTTTTAACAACTTGATGTACAAATTCTTTATTTTAATACGTTTATTATACTCCTGTACATGTTTCGAGCACTATTATGCTCGTCTTCATGAGGACAATTGTATTATTACAGCTTCTGGTACCGTCACTCTGGAAAAAAGTGAGTGGTTGTTTCCAGTGTGACGATACCAGATACCAGACGATACCAATTGTCGTCCTGAAGATGAGCACCATTCTGCTCGTCTTCATGAGGACAATTGTATTATTACAGCTTCTGGTACCGTCACTCTGGAAACAAGTGAGTGGTTGTTTCCAGTGTGACGATACCAGATACCAGACGATACCAATTGTCGTCCTGAAGATGAGCACTATTATGCTCGTCTTCAGGAGGACAAATGTATTATTACAGCTTCTGGTACCGTCACTCTGGAAACAAGTGAGTGGTTGTTTCCAGTGTGACGATACCAGATGCTGTAATAGTACAACTGTCCTCCTGAAGGTGAGCACAGTAGTGCTCGAAACATGTAGAGGAATATAATAAATGTATTAAAATAAAGAATTTGTGCATCAAGCTGTTAAAAAAGGCCATCATTATATTAGGATGCACGGTCATCAAAATATAAAGAAATACGTAAATCTTGAGTTCAAATATCCGTTATTATCGTCCGATTTTAATCAAATTTGGTAAGTTTCATATATTTTAGTGGAGCTTCCAAAAGGAAATTTTCGGGAAGAACCCTTCTGCAGTTCTATAAGGTTTTACATGTGGAATCGGCGAAGCTAACAGACGCGCCAAAAATTTTACGTGACAGAAAGGCCATTTATTTACCGGGCAGTTTATAGTTAATGAGGCTTTCCGCGAGCTCTCTCTATCTGTGACATGGTACCTCAGGTTTTCCATCCCAAGAATAAGGATCGCGATTCTTCCTGCAGTATATCCATACCCGGTAATATAAGCCATGCACAGAAAGTTGGCAATTTTAGATGTATAATTACAAGTCTCTAATTCATAATGAGCGCCGGTCCCAGTAGCCGCGCGCTCTAAGGCGTAGGTCTGCAGCTGCCTGTCTGCTGAGATCCTGGGTTCGAATCCCACAGGGGCATGTCTGTCTGTCTGTTTTGAGTGTTGTGTATGTTGTCAGGTAGAGGTCTCTGCGACGAGCTGATCACGCGTCCAGAGGAGTCCTACCGACTGTGATGCGTCGTTGTGTGTGATCTAGAAACCTCAAGAATGAGGAGGCCATGGCCCGCGTTGGGCCGCAGCGCCACAGGAAAAAAATCATAATGAGCGATGTGGACAGGTGGAACGGGCAAATGAACAGAACAGTAAAACAAACTATTTTAACAACTTCACCACAGTTATGTCGTTTACTCTTCAAAGAAAACACGAATTTACACTCAGTTCAACATAAAATATTCCGTGCTTCGAATCACTTTAATGATAATGTATATGTCTCATACTAGGGCGGCTGACCTATTGTCAGTAGCGACTTCTCCTTTTCTTCTTCTAAGTCTCAATTTTTAGTTGGCGGTGGTCTTTCCACCATCAACAAAACAAGATTCTGCTCCCCTTTCTCGCAGTTTTCACTTCTTCTGCCATTCCTCGCAGTCTCCTCAGGTACAGTTTACTTCTCCATTTTCTAAACCTTCTTCATTAAACTCTCAAAATAATTCCAAACAGGCCATGTTGACAGTCCCTACAATCAATTACTCAGGTAACTCGCAGACTTCACTTACCATTTCAAGTATTTATATGTCATACAGTTGTGGCAGAGATGTTGACACACACTCCGGTGGTCAGTAAATGACCCGACATGTAACTCCAATATCATTTCCGCCTTCCAAAATTCTCGCCAATACTCCTAATCTTCAGCCATTCAATCAACTCCTTCTTTAACCTATTTTTAATATTATCCTCCAATATTTGCCTTCGACTCCCAGTTGATTTCGAATCCTCAGACTTTCAAGCCAAAATTTTGTGCTTCACTTTTCATTTCTCCCATAACAGCTGCCTGCATAAACATCTCACCCCTTTTATTTAACTTTTAGACGCCTAATGTCAACTATAGTGGTCGTACCGCACCGCTAACCTGTAAAGTTGCATTTTATATATTTATTCAACAAATATAGGTACTGAATATTTTAAACATGGTATACAATCTCCTTTTTTTTTCTCTTCAAAATGCAGTTCGTTTCATAATTCTAATGTATTTGGTTCCTGTATTATTCACATTTTATATACAGGGTGTGATAAAATAAAAAATAATAATTCCGGCGCCAAAAGGTTAATCATAGCAATATCATTCGATAAAGAGTAAAAACTCTTTTGCTACTCGTTATGTATTTTCCTACAACCCTATATTTTTTATGCTTCTTTGGGTCAGAATTGCTCTCTCAAAATATTCTCAACTTGCTTTCTTCCCACAAGAGGAGTGGCTACGTTTCACCATATCCCTGTGACGAAAACGAACATTTTATCAGTTAGTCAGCAGACTTAAAGTTTAGGAGTGATTAATAGTTTCGGATTTGTAAAATGATAATCGTGGCCTCTTTCAAAACAACGCTTTACGTTTGACGGTAGAATGTAAGAACACAACTGAAGTCCTCACTGGGTTAAGCACAAACATGCTTTTCTCCTCCTTTTCCTAATAAAATCCCGGAGTATTTCCGTTAAATCTCCTTTTATTTCAGATCTAATGCAACATAGAATTAACACCCAACGTTTGTTCAGTTGGCTGAGAAAGGATATAAACATTCAGTCTAAGATTAAAATAAGGTAAATTACCGTCATGAACAGATGACTTTATTGGCGTAAAAACCACTAAACAAATAGCTAACAACAAAAATACAATAAATTAACAAACATGTGGAGAGGTTCAAGGGTTGCAAGTCATGATTACACGTCCAGACGTGTGATGTGGATTGTGAGGGCCGAAGAGGAGAGAAGTGAAGAAACTTTGGACGAGTTCTGGACCGTATTTTCTTTATCCGCAAAATGAAAACTTCAATAAACCTTATGTCGCACATGGTAAAGTTTGTTCGATAAAATTACGCTATCAAGTAGTCGTCTACTTTTTAAAGTCTCACTTCTCAGCGAACCTGCGGCATCTGCGTAGGAATATACAAATTGTTTGCATATTTCTGTCATTCTAAATCTTGTCCAAAACCACAGCGTAAATGCTTCAACCTTCTTGTCATTCACACGAATCTTAGCAATATCTAATAACCATGATCGTGGGCTCCTTGGAAACCTCCTCCAAAACCATCGTCACGGTGGTCTTTCAGGAATATTGGTACCTTCTTCTCCACTATTACCGGAACTTTCACGGGGTATGGTTGAGGGAATGGGACCTTCACGGGGTAAGGTCTAGGGACATGGACGGGAAGATGAACGGGAACAGGCACCTTCAATGGGACCTTCACTGGATACGGAATATGCCTCTCAACAGGGTACGGAACTTTCTTCTCTACGATCACAGGGTATGGTTTGGGTACAGGTACTGCGTAAGGTCTCTCCACAGGGACAGGAACAGGGACCTTGACAGTTACAGGGACATTCTTCTCCACTTGCACTGGATATGGTTGAGGGACGGGCACTTTAACTTCCTTGGTGATTGTAATGGCCTTCACGTGACTCTCATCGTGTGAACCCAATTCTCCGACACTACCACCGCCGAGTGAGTGACTACCAACACCGGAAACAGAATGGCCTCCAAAAGAGAGACTTCCTGCATGTCCAAAACTGCCACCACCGTACCCCAATTCGTGCAGGCCTCTCTTCACTGTCTTCGTGTCTTCCGTTTCCTCTTCGGCCAGTGCCAAAGTGGCTATGAGTAGAGTGCACACCTGAAAGTTAGGGATAACATCGTGAAAAGAACTGAGCTTCAGAAAACAGCTTCAAAGTCACTAGGAATTTTTCTTATTTTCTCTATGAGTGTGTTTTTGCATATCCATTTTAAGTATGAGTCCACTGCAGACACCCAGCAGACATTATTTTTGTCGCAACGCTTGATTATTTCCAAAACTTTAATTCCTATACAGTACTCGCGTAATTTTGGAATAAAATGGCGCGATATTCATTCCATCTAAACATGAATCCAAAATAAACGCCAAGGTGTGAAATAGAGCCGTATTCTGCACACTTCAATTATATACACTTTACTCTCTTAAGAAGAAGAAGAAGAAGAAGAAGATGATGATGATGATTTGAAGTTCTAGCAGCCATAACACAGCACTGTACTTGATCCGATAACCGGTAATTTCAAGGCAAGTTAATTCTGTAGAATTCTAGACAAATTTACCCGAAGGCCCAAACCGATCCGCATAACCAGCGTTCGGGTGAGTGGAGTTCTACTGAATATGGATCGAATAAATAATGTATATTTGGTGTTACTGGGACTTAAATCGTACAACTTGGCAAGAAAGGATATAGTGAAATGTCTAAATTCCTTAAATATTGAATGTGGATCTTTCAGGATATCTTAAATTAACCGAACTTATGAGGTGGTTATACTAGAAGAAGCTATGAGCACAAGTATAACAATGAATGGTATAGTTATTGTTTACGGTTTTTTTAAACTGAATCTCGAATATCTGAAGGAAAGATGTATGATTCTCTGCCTTTTCATACGGATCTCCGAGGACCACTCCAATATTTTTACAGATAGAATTCATTACAAAAATTCTTCTTAACTTGAACACGAAATCCTTAGGTAAACCCCTATACTTCGCTGTTACAAACATTCAGAACTTTCTCCTGTTTACTGTGCCAGTATCCAAATAGTACACCTAAACACTACCAACGATGGAAGGTCTAACCTTCCTCCAATTCTGTTATCTTCATTAGTTTCGAGTACACGTATGATCATCCTACCACAATGTAGTGCAATACTGAATTCACTCTACATGAAATTTGTGATAAATCTGTTACTTAATTACTTACTCCATGGTGCAGAGTCCTTCTTGACAAGCTAACTGGTTTGCAGCTAGTCAAGAAATTCCCCGCATTTCACGGAACCCGAAGGTTCATTACAGCACTCACAAGCGTCCGCCAACTATCTCTATCCTGGGCCCGCCCAATCCAGTCCAGATACCCACATTCTACGTCCTGGAGATACATCCTAATATTATCCACCCATCTACGCCTAGGTCTCCCCAGTGGTCTTTTTCCTTCCGGCTTCCCCACCAAGACCCTATACACCCCCCTCTCCTCACCCATACGCGCCACATGCCCAGCCCATCTCATTCTTCTCGATTTTATCACCCGCACAATATTGAGTGAGGAGTACAAATCATTTAGCTCCTCATTATAAATATGTAGTGATCTTAACTTCCACCATTTGTAGTCTTCTTATGTCACGTTAAGTGCAATTTACAAATTTCAGGACCTACGTAATAATATTGTGCAACCGCACTTCAACAAATGAGTAAAATAATGCACACCTATGCAAACGTTCTTAGATTCAAGTAAACTTGTGTTGCAACTTACCAGAATCCTCATGGTGCTAAAGCCTCTTTTATGTGGAGCAAACAAGAGCTCCTATGCCTCTTCCGTCTGACCACTTCTTTATATACATGCAGTTGGAAGTAAGTCACTTTCGCTGGTCTCATCCATCGCATTGTTTCGTGTTGGCACCTGGTCTGTCTCAGTTGGATGCACACTAATCCTAGTTGTTTCAGACGATGCACATCCATGAGGTAAAGTGTACCTCCGTCATATCTTCCTTTGTCACCCATGTTTCTTTCCTAATAATTCTGCATTTCCTTTCTTTCAAATCTGCTTATTACTTTACACTCTCCTTTGAACATTATTTCGCTGTTCCTATTGCATTTACGCTCTCTTTGCTTGCTATCCATGTACTGGGGGGGGGGGGGGGTACCATATGAGTCTCCTCATATAACCGCCCTACGCAGCTATGAAATTCTTTTAGTTAAGCATTAAGTGCCGCGTTTCCATTGCCCCGAAGGATTTGTAATATGTGGCTACTCGTCTGTTATAAGTTCGCTTCTGGAGTTGTAAGTAAAATGCAGTGTCTTCTCATAAAGTCCACATTCAGTTCAAAAATTCTGTTTTATTTGCTGTACCGCTGCTTCTTTAAAATAAGTTGAGTGTGGGCGTCTTTGAAATGGACCATAGGACCTTAGTTGAGGTTATTTTTAAGTGTCCTTGCTCAGAGACCGCCTATTCTCTGATTTATTGGCCATTCGAGCACGACTAAACGCTTTCGTCCTTTGTGCGTGCGCATTTCGCCTTCGGAATCACACAGTGGATTTTATTTTTTTCCTTACCGGTTTAATGTAATTAATACGTCATGTCAAACAGAAAGTGAATTACAGATTTAATCACCAAGATTTATTTCTACAGGTTTAGGCTGTAGCGTTATATTTAAATATAATTCTTTAAGGTAAAAGGTAAAGGTAAATCAGTCCCATTACAGGCCTGGAGTGGCCTAGAGTGTTCCAGGAAGTTAAGGTTCCCAGATTTCACGACAACGGCACAGGATGGTGGTAAGGTTGTCAGCCTTACGCACCGGCCGCCTTTACCCCCAGGAAATACTCATGGTACTCATTTATGTTGTGGGCCCGGTTGCTCAGTCGGTATAGCGACTGGCTACGGGCTGGACGGTCCGGGATCGAATCCCGGTGGGATGTGGGGTATAAAATGGTTTCGGGGTCTTTCCCGGGGGTAAAGTGCGGCCGGGGCGTGCTGCTGACCACTCACCCCTTCTAGTGCAGCGGTCATGGAAGAGTAGAGCTATACCTCTACCCACCCTGTGGGCCACACCGGGCCTGTAACGGGATCACTTTACCTTTTACTCATTTGGCTGAGTGGAGGCTGAGTCGACCCCAGGGCCATGGTGCGATCGGAAGGATTTTATGTCAATGAAAAATGCACTGACACTAGGTGGGATCGAACCAGCGACCTTCCGATTTGTAGCACAGTACAAATTTTTAAGATGTAATAGAATTGCGATATAAAGAGAACTTAATATTTTATATTTTAAATTTAGTTTTGGTGTCCTTTGTAATATATCATTCGAAAAACACTTCCGTGAAAATGGCCACAGTAGGTGGCCGAAATATGTAGGGAGGATTACTTTCTTATTTACTCCATGGAACAGAGTTATTCTTGAGAAGTTAACCGGTTCTCAGCTAGTCCAAGAAATTCCCTGCATTGTATGGAACCCCAAGGTGCATTACCGCGTTCACAAGTGCCCGCCACCTTTTCCAATGCTGATCCTGCTCGATCCAGTCCATACTCCCACATCCCACCTCCTGAAGATCGGTCTTAATATTATCCTCCCACCTACGCCTGGGTCTTCCAAGCGGTCTCTTTCCCTCAGGTTTCCCCACCAAACCCCTGTATACGTCTCTCCTCTCCCCCATACGCGCTACATGTCCCTCCCATCTTATTCTTCTAGATTTTATCCCCCGAATAATATTGGGTGAGGAGTACAGATCATTATGCTTCTCATTATGTAGTTTTCTCCACTACTTAATTATCTCGTCTCCCTTAGGCCCAGATATTCTCCTCAACACACTGTTCTCAAACACCCTCAGCGTACGTTCCTCCCTCAATGTGAGCGACCAAGTTTTTCACCCATACAAAACAAAAGGCAAAATTATAGTTCTAGAAACTTACGATGTCTATATTGTAATAAATTCACGTATCTTAATATGCACTTGTTGGTTTTGTATCAGTGCATTGTTGTGAAATACTTAAAACAACTTTTGAGGTTTGCATTCTTCTGAGGGATGGCAAATGTGTCACTTGGTGAAGAAATTCTGTATGAACATTCCTGTCCGTGAAGATACCGCCATCAGGCTGTCCGTAAACGTCCGTCACCAATCACTCAGTGACGTGTCAACACATCACGGACGAATATAGGCTTTAACGACACCGCTGCTGAGGCCAGAAATCTCTCCAAAGATAACTGCTGTTTCCGATACATTCCACTGCGTTCATTTTGAACAGAGTGCGTCTGCACACTGAAATAATCTCTGAATGTGCAGGGGGCGTCAGTTCAGTCGACTACTGGCAGCCGAGGTGTGCGCATCAGCGATAGTAATGCTGGATATACCATGTTCCGAGGTAGTGTGAAGAGTACTGGCTACCCACTCCATTCGCCAGTTTCCCCTTCACTTCCCCTCCCGTGCGTCACCGTGTGCCATCACATTTCAACTGGACTCTAGAAACCTTTTTTAAGGTTTAGTTAACAGAATTTGGAGGAACGCGTAATATTGAGGTTCGAATGATGAAATTGGGGAATATGGGATTAATGGGTCGAGTTTGGGGGAACAACGAGAGCTCCAGTGGATGGAATTTGGGAGTGGAATACTTCAATATTTTTAAGATCCCCTCACTGGCCGCATTACAAGTTAAATGTCACGAATCAGATTTCGACACTTCATTTACTCAGTTTTTTTAAACTCGCGCTTTATCGTTTCTGGGATCATTATCGTAGTGGTTTCAGTGAGAAGTGTTTTTCATCAGTCTGTGAAAACATGAAGCGAAGTTCCATCCATTCCTGCACCAGCTAAGTATGCTGTTCCGAACTCAGAAATTGATATTCCAGAAAAATGATTCGAACCGGACAGCAGCTGTACCGGCACGCGGAACCGCTTGGGAAAAGTGACCCAATCTGATGCCCGCTGGTAGCACTGCTTATTAAAAAGCATCGTTACTGAAGACCTTTACAGCCGTAAAGGCTCATGTATAATGTCTTATCATATGTAGAAGTTTCGGCGAAGTTTGAAATAACTTCATGAGGAACAGCGTGCTTACTTACTTACTTACTTATTTACTCCATGGTGCAGAGTCCTTCTTGAGAAGCTAACTGGTTTGCAGCTAGTCAAGAAATTCCCCGCATTTCACGGAACCCGAAGGTTCATTACCGCACTCACAA
>Ga0123352_10011974_pt1 | contig 13691 bp, 8 predicted proteins | sample TergutLab28metaG_FD_89700 | JGI IMG/M metagenome (GOLD analysis project Ga0123352, IMG submission 89700) | Labiotermes labralis P1 segment gut microbial communities from Petit-Saut dam, French Guiana - Lab288 P1 | ecosystem: Host-associated > Arthropoda: Insects > Digestive system > Gut ...
ATCTAAGTATTTAACCAACTTGATGTACAAAATTTGTTTCACAATAAGTTTTATTTCATGCCTTTACATGTTTCGAGCACATGTGCTCATCATCAGGAGGTCAAAATTGCATTACACACCTGTAGGTGTGATGATACCAGAGGCTGTTTAATGCAATTTTGACCTCCTGATGATGAGCACATGTGCTCGAAACATGTAGAGGAATGAAATAAAACATATTGTGAAACTTATTGTGAAACAGATTTCGGACAGTTACGTTTCAGCACTGTAGTCTTCGCTGACAGAAACATAAAGAAGATGAGTGCTAAAGTGTTATAAAACGTGAAATGTATCCAACATAACGATGCAGAAACAACTGAAAGTTACAAACACCACACTTTTAAGATATACAGTGGAAACGCTTTCGATTTGGATTCTTTCTTGGTTTCCTTAAGCGAATCACATCTGATTTCAACGTAAATCAAATAACACACGGAACAGACTTAATATCACAAATAGGTAATCAACTGCACCATATCCAGTTGTTTCAATACAGACAAAACCTAGAGACGTTTTGAAGCCGTACATTTCTGTTGTTTTTAACTGTGAAGCTTGAAGCTACCTATCCGAGAACGAATGACAGATCTGCCTATACGAATGATTCACACAGCTACCGGAGCTGCATCGTCAGGGTGTGTGAATGGACTAGTGAAGATCTGTCAACGTCACATGGCACTCTATGCCACATCACAGCAGATAATGAATGATGGTTTAGGCAGGACGTAGTCCATTTCATTTGTAATTCTAAATCACCTGGGACACTGAGGGGGTAGGGGAGGATTGAGAAGTATAATGAGCATCTGAGGTCACACAGGTTCGAATCCCAGCCCTTCAGTTAATGACAGTAACAAGTATAATGCACGGTATCAGAAACGTGTCACAGACATTTTTTTCACAAGGCAGTCTTGAGGCACTAATGGTAGATATCCTTGGTAACCGGCCGTGTGCAATAGCAACACAGAGTGAAGTAAACTTTCCACGAAAATGTGGTGCGTTTCCTTAATTTACATAATTTCTTTATTGAAACGTTTCTGGAAATTTCAAGTCACGATTTGTTTTAAAATACTTACAAATCAAACCATGCCGCACAAACATACAAAAAGGTTTAAGGTCCTTTGGCGTAGATGTGTCGAAGTGACGTAACAATTCTCGCAAACATAAGGCAAGTCCGTCAAATTACAGCGCCGTATACAAATATGAGACTACCTTCTAGGCGTGTTTGCAAAATTGCGAAATGCGACTATTAGCTATGACATTCATTTTTGCCTCTCAGTCCATATGGGAAATTCGGCTCCCACTAGACGGATTTCCATGAAATATTACGTTTGAGTATTTTTTGAAAACCTGTTGATAAATTCAAGTTTCATTAAAATCTGTCAAGAATAACGTGTACTTACATGAATACCAATAAACGGCTATGATCATATCATCATGCCATCATATAATGTCATCATATCACGCTCGATTCATCTTTGAACAAAAATATTTCAAACAAAAGTTGTAGAAAAATTCCAAACACATTTTGTGTTTATGAGAATGGGTGGAAAAATATTGCAGAGCCGGACAGGCCATAGATGACAATATGGCGCATGCGCATTGTATATTGGGTAACCAAAGCTACAGACACACACACTCAGAATATGTAGTACTTATTGCTTTTGCACGACAGCAATGGTTGCACTTACGCGCATTGACGTTACGTTACATGTGCAACGCTTGACTTGTTGTTTTAAAACTTTCAGTTATGAGAGCATACTGGTATATGTACACAAACGTATATCTGCAGCTGTGGGGTTATCAGGCGTTCAGTCTGGATTGCGATAAAGCCAGAATTATCAGCAAGTTTGTACTGTCATTTGTTTCAGATTTTATATCCTTGTATATACCGATGTGGTACCATTACTAGAGACGGACATGCAAACTGACAGACTAAACATGAATAGGACATGCACTGTCCTAGTAATTACAGCAATTACAGTCACACTTCATAAAGATACGACAATCTTGTTTAATTATAAACATAATTTGCATAAAATGTAATGACAGTTCGGTAATATTTACAACTCGTCTTGACATTCCATTGCTGTGGGAACGCAAGAGTGTGAAATTACATTACATTACATTACCGGTTATGAAAAATATTATAAAAACTCGTTGCATAAAAATTCTGCGAGTGAAGGAGAGATAATACAAATAAAACGAATGCTACGTGCATTCATTCTGATTAGTTTGTGATTTACACTTCGTACCGTATAACCTTCCTATTCATGCACACTTTAATTCCCCTCTTGTTCCCACAACGTTAAAACCAGTTTCACACACACAAACACACACACCATACAGACACACACACAAGCACACGCACACACAGACACACACCACACACACGCACGCGCACACACACACACACACACACACACACACACATATATATATATATATATATATATATATAAACTTCCAATGAAACAGACAGCACGTGTGCCATGGACTGACAATGTGCGTCGCCTATTTCCACTTCTATAAAGCATGTAACATATTTTTTTTTGTCCGACTATGGTAGAATTGACTGCTAGTAATTAGATTTCCTGATAATATGAGTGAAATAACATTCCAAGAGTTCCACTGATATCCGACTGTACTGAGTACGAATATTAGGACCTAGGCGGAAAACACTGTATGTCTCATCATCTCTCTCATTCTCTCTGTTTCTCCCTTCCCCCCACCCCCGACAGGTAAATGTATCATTTAAGGAAAGACTGTCATAAGCAACCCTGGGGTGTGCTTGAGTGCTAATGGCACTAGGCGATAATTAAGCTTAGGTGCAAAAACATTCTAACTTGTCATCTAGCCAACGGCCTTGGGACTGCCACCGCATTTTTTGTAGATTTCATATTAGGAAACCACTTCCATTACTAAGAGGTCATTGACATATCGCGGAATATGGTATATACGCAAATAAGTTGATATACTCCTACTCATAGTTCATGAGTGACACGGGAACGAATTTTATAATATAGAGAAAAAGTGAATATTAATTTTTGGAAATGAATGGCATTACAAAAAGGATCCTTGATAACAGTAGCTGTTAGCGTAATCCTTGATATGGATAAGAAATGTGAAAAATAAGAAAGTAATTTCAAAAGGATTTAAGACGCTATAATTCCTCCTTGATATCTAAGTCACTTGGACAGAAATACAGATTATGCTGCTATAGGAATCAACAGCACCCTAAAACACTGTTTATAATACGACGTACGTAAACTCAGTGTAGGAAAGACGCCAGACAACTGTACTCGAAACAGCTTGAACCGTGGGTCTGCAGTAACAGGAATGAAGTTCGGAGCAACGAAGTAACAAGACTACGCCTGATGCAGATACCAACAGGGTGCATGGTCACGTGACAATAGAGGGTAAGGCAGCTGACGTTCATTCCTTACGATATTTTAGTGCCTGGCCGTCGACTGAGAACTAGACACAACAATCAAATTACAAAAGACACAATTTTTCAATGAAAAATAAGTTTGGTTAGCTAAAGAATACTGGAGACAGACGACATACACTACATTCCATATAAAGTATATCAAAAAACTGAAGGAAGCAGACACCTCATATACGTGGGCGTAGAGAGGGCGGATGTTGGCATCACTTCAAAGAGTGCTAAACCTGTGTCATGAAAAATGTCATACATTTGTTAAGGTTATATTTTCGTAGATCGCAACAACATGGCAGCTTCGTACAATGCGTATTTAACTTTTCGCCTCGCAGCAATAAAATAAATTTCTTTGTAGGTTTTAAATTTCTTCATGTTTAGCGTATGAAACTTTTTCATTAGAAAGGTTTGAGTTTCTAAGGGCAGTCATGCTGAAGAACCAGTTCTTCTGGGGTGTTCGGCTGTGCTGCTGGTTACAATAGCCACAGTTGCCAAAGCAATGAGCTTTCAGGTTATGTAACAATTTGTGAAATACTTCGTCAGTTGTACGAGCATCTGCTTCGCTAAAACGCCTACACGTATGTTCTGGGAAATGAGTTACTTAAAATATCCACCTCGAAAGAATGGACAATGCGGGAAGACAGTGTTTCGAGACAGGACACATTGTTGTCCAAAACTTAAGACACGTTGCGCGAAGCAAACAAAAATTGGTCTCACCAGGAACATCAATTTTCGCTACTTTTCGACTCGCACATAGTACTTAAACCCTTCTTACATTTAACAATTTTATGTGCGCATATAACTCAGAGAAGTAGGGAACATTTTTACTGTGGTAAAAAGACCGATAGAGGAAGAAACGGAATTGAGTAGGAAGAGGAATGAGGAAGGAGGGAATTTGGAACCAATCAAAAAGCGAACTATGCATGATCTAATAACATGCAATATACAAAACACTACGCTTAATAAAAAAGCCTTCGTAGATACAGCAAATCTGAAGTCAGATACCAGCAGAAAAATATGTGGACGTCAAGAAATATAGAGTTGAAAAAATTTGTTGAGGATAGGAGGAGAAATTGAAATTGCATTGCGAAACGCTGCATAAAAAGAGTAACAATTGGATTTGTGTAGGGACCGGCTTCTGGTTTCACGAAATTAAATCAACCAATCACATTTGCAACTCAAGTTTCTCATCGTTAGGTTCCTTGACGTCACACTCGCGATATCTGACGTGTGATGAAGCATAGGCCGAGGCGTGCATAGGGGTATTGAAGTGCCTGCTTTACAGCAGAATGGTTAGTTACTTACTGATAAAAATACAGATTTCCACGTGTATGCCATGAAGACATATGTGGGAGTGGGGGTATCGTTATTTATTCCTGAACTCTACACTACGTACAAGTGAGTTATCAGCTTCACGCCACGGCCGCTTCAACCACAAGCAAAGTGGTGCCGGTAGCATCTGAATAAGAGGGTGAGAAGGAACAAGAGCTGGACAGGACGTTGTTAAGAAGATATTAATACTCTACCCGTGCCAGGATTCGAAAGACGACTCCTCGCCAGTAGCCTAGCCATTATGCAGATTGCGCTATCCCGACTCGCTATAACTTAGAAGACCTTAAAAAATAAACAAAACACAGAACCTACTTCAAGTATGAAATTAGGAATTACATTTCAATTCTTCTGTCAAACATACAGCCGAACCCGGTTAAAACGACATAAATTTATGCGACGCCTCGTCTATAACGTCAGCTACCAATTAACTAGACATACATCTCCTTTCACATATCTCATGATAAATGTGATGTAAAAACACCTTCTCCATTAATGTACCATTTTAATGTAGGAATGTATTCGTTAAATTTTCAGCGATTTGAGGAATGTTCCGAATTATACATACACATCAGTTTATATCGTGTCATAATATTAAAAGAGGTGTCTGTTTGTGACAAATGGCTAACGCAAGTACACCGTATAAGTCACTGTAAGAACAGCAACTGCTATGCAGTTATCAACACCTGTGTTATGATATTTCAGCGTAAAGCATTTTTCGGTCCATCCAATCACAAAGTGAAGGAACAGGATCAGTGTTTCTGTGATATGATCCTACAAAACGCCTTCACCTAGTCCATAAGTGATAAAAAAACATAAAGCATACTCATCGCGGTTTTTTTAAAGGTAATATTACTTAAGGGTCTAAATGGAATGCATGTGTTCATCAGATAAAAACTAATGGGGTATAAGTTACAGACAATAGCTGTAACACGTGGTATGCAATGACAGAATAATTTAAAAAATCCAAAGAGAGAAAGAAGAATATAATAAAAGAGAAAGAAAGAGAAGAAACCGAGGAAATAAATAAGAAAGAAAGGAAGGAAAATATAAAGAATAAGAGAGAAAAAAGAAGAGTTTGATAATCTGCTTCATAGTCCCCAACTTTCTGTAAGAGATTTAACTATGTTAGCTGCATTACCCTGAAATTATGTAATAGTATGGAGCACATATAAGAGCAGTTCCAGATAAGGACACAGTAAAAGATACGGTGAAGCAGCCACCAAGCTGCAGAAAAGTGCTGACACTGTGTGGATTCTGTGAGAAAACTTTTGCTTACAGAGCTGAAAAAACAATCACACATCGAAAGGAGGATGGGAAGAATCATTTGAAAAGAAGAAAAAAATGTAACTTCAAAGTTTTCGTAAGATGTGTGGATGTTGGGGGGGGGGGGTATAGGGATGGGATGTGTGGTGCCCTCATTCTGAGTCAAGGGGTGTGTTGTAGTTTGGTGAGCGGGCGGCGGGGTTGGAGAAGAAAGAGAAAAATAGAAGAATTTCAGTAGAAATAGTATATCTGACAGTTTGGGAAAGATTGTGGCGCCGTACAACGACAGTCGATGAAACTGCTTCCGAGACACATTTTATTTTAAATGCTAATCTCTAAACCCGACCCACACTGAATTTATAGAATGCAGGCAGGTAAATTTAGCCAACGTGTTTGGTTTCAAGGTAAAGCAGGCTATAAGGGACCCCTCTATTGGAAATTCGGTTGTATCGCCTAAAATGTAGCATGCAAGGAAGAAGCCGCACGACTGCCTCATACATTCCGTTGTATGCAAGAGTATAAGTATAGTCGAAGCCGGTTATAAAGATATCGGTTTACACGACACCACGGCTACATTGTCAGACATTCTGCGGTACCATTCAATTCGCCACTGTTAACCATAGCGTTATACTCCTCGGTTATAACGATGCAAAATACTCAGCCCCTTTTATGACGTTTTAGCCGAGTCCGACCTATTTAGTTTTATATGCGGCATGTAAATTAAAAAAGAATAAAATATTTCAGCTTTATTTTCCGTATGTAAACTGCAAGGAAGCTGAGTGTGTTTGAGAATATGGTGTTGAGAAAAATATTTGGACCTAGGAGGGAAGATGTAACGGGGGAATGGAGGAGATTGCCTAACGAGGAGCTAAGTGATCTGTACTCCTCACCCAATATTGTGCGGGTGATAAAATCGAGAAGAATGAGATGGGCTGGGCATGTGGCGCGTATGGGTGAGGAGAAGGGGGTGTTTAGGGTCTTGGTGGGGAAACCGGAGGGAAAGAGACCACTGGGGAGACCTAAGCGTAGAAGGGTGGATAATATTACGAATGATCTCCAGGAGGTGTGTATATGGACTGGATTGAGCTGGCCCAGGATAGAGACAGGTGGCGGACGCTTGTGAGTGCGGTAATGAACCTTCGGGTTCCGTGAAATAGGGGGAATTTCTTGACTAGCTGCAAACCAGTTAGCTTCTCAAGGACTCTGCACCATGGAGTAAGTAAGTAAGTAAACTGCAATAATAAAAGTTACCAAATACAAAAACATTCTCAGGAACAGAAACCTACAAATTTCCGCTACAAAAAGAAACCCCCTAGGCTCCTGAACCCGGAACTGCGTGTAATAAAAATTTAATTTAATTCAATGTGCTGACATATGCATCCTACTTCATAGAGAAAATTTTAGTGTTATTGTCCATGTAGGCGGGATTCTGTCGTGTGATTATTTCCATACAGATCTTCTGATTGAAATTTTGTATTGATAATCTTTATTTTCTGATCATGTATGGCAGCCACAGACACACAAACACAGACATATACACACCATTTTTTATTACATAGAGCGCAAAGTGATCTATGTCTGGGTTCCGTAAAAAAAAATTCAGCTGAACTCTAAGAAAACTTTTAAATCAGGGTATGACAGTACGTGACATATGTCCGTTGAAAAAGTTAATAAACGTGTCTGTAAAATTAATTAACAAATATACAGTAAGAATTAATAAGCATTTTTCAAATCGCAACAAATTATTTTTTACTTTGGGTATTAGTAGGTTTATGACTTGCTTCTTCCAACAGTTACTATGGATTACTTGTCAGTGTACTTTCCTTAATTTAGTCCGTTCTGTTCTTAGACACGTGAATTTATTTATAACTTTTCTACATAAATTACATCTGGATAATCTTCTCAACATCATCATCATCATCATCATCACAATCTCCAGTTCCTCACAGCTACGTCATTTGTTCTTCCCATTTTATTACCTCTCGGTTACTGCCTTCTTTCAATATGTCTTCTGCAACAAGGCAGTTCTACATAGTAAACAGTGGAAACAAGCTGCATTAATCCTGTTGCAAACGCCAGCCCCAGCCTACGTTGTATTGTATTAAATGATGCTAGTAAAATAACGTACCTGCATGTCAAACTGCCTTCAGTTACGCCGCTGCCACAACTTGGAAATACAGGGAAGCTGGATAATCCATGGAACATTCAACATTACAGCGAGTGTTCAGAATTGTCATGGAACAGCTTAAATATATTGTAATGACAATCATTGTAGTAGTAAACAATGCGGGTGTTTCGTTCTCGTGTCAAAATTGTATTTACAGGTCGAATCTTGTTCTGAACACTACGGCTTAGTTGCCAGTATTCTTTGCAATTTCAAAACGGTACACTGTTGCTTTTTGTGGTTTTCCTCTGCAACCCTACGGTTTATGGCGACACAGGACAAATCTTCGGTACTTTCTTCAAACATCCTTCCCAATATACTGTCTTTCCGTTTGATGCTATGTAAATTAGATGCTTTCAAAACCTTAGTTTAACTATTCAATAATCAATAAATCAACGTTTAAAATTTAATATGAAGCACTGCCGTAAAACTAAGAAACCTGTTATACGAACGTACGTTGCACAAAACTGAGTTTTAGGTTGCAGCTAATTCACATTAATGTTCATGTTATTATATGTTTTTTATATTCATGGGACCGTGCATCGCAATTCTATATCAATAAATGTCCAAAAGATGCAACTATACACAGTTTATTCTATCTGTAAACTGTGTATAGTTGCATCTTTTTGGACATTTATTGACATAGTTCATATTATTAAATTAATCAAATAAAAGATACAACATTTTTCGCTAATCTCGAAGCAGACTTATGACAGAAAAAGGCGACATTCAGAACATGGTTATCTCGAGTATGCACACTAAGGTAAATAATACAGCGACTATAATCGAGTGGTAAAATCTACGAACAATTTCTCAACAATTCCATGAAATGAGATGAGGCAAGCTGGAAGTCCAAAACTTTATAATTAGTTGTTAGTAGGTTTATACATTTATACTCTAATTTCACAATCTACCTCGCTTTCACCACCATGTAGGTTGTACACACATGCCAAAATGTTAACGTCCTATCTCATACTTCATTCCATCCATCGCTTCCTTCTTATCGTAACTCAATTACCAACTGGTAATTTCAGTATGATGCTGCAAACTTTCCAAACTTTCCAGGAAAATTTCTTAGCCTCTCCTTCAAGTAAATTTGCGATTATTAAATTACAATTTATAAATAAGTTCATGTTCGTTTATTAGTAACAGATGGCTGGTTATTATACTCATTATTTTAAAACTTGCTTTTTCTCCCTGTGGCGTTGTGGCCCAACGCGGGCCATGGCCTCCTCATTCTTGAGTTTTCTAGATCACACACAATGACGCACCACAGTCAGTAGGACTCCTCTGGATGAGTGATCAGCTCGTCGCAGAGACCTCTACCTGACAACACACAACACTCACAACAAGCATCCATGCCCCCGGTGGGATTCGAACCCACTATCTCAGCAGGCGAGAGAGCGCAGACCTACGCCTTAGACCGCGCGGCCACTGGTATAGGCATAAAATTATCGATTTAAGTTACATAATTCCTCAGAATTAATGGTCATCCCCGACACACTCTTAACAAAACGAGGCTCCTTCGGAGAACACGAAGTTTAACGCAGTTATGTCAGTGCTACGAGAAAAGTGTAAAATTGAAAGACACGTCATTAACTTTTATTATGCGGAGGAGAACTGCCTTGAAAAATAACGTCATTATTATTGTCATGTTCAGGTATTCCGATTTTTAGAATTGTGTTCCGAAAATTAATTGTAATAAATATGTAACTTTTAACCTTTTAAAGCCTATCGGTTTCTTTCCGCACCACCAGGTTTAACATTAAAAAAATTCTATATGATGCTCGCTTTGCGTTCGGTGTTTTGTACAGATCTCAGAACAGACAGCGACTTTTGCTTCATACGTCGTTATCTGATAGGTTTTTATAACCGTGGTGGAGAGTGTGTACTGAGCGGTGTGATTTGATTCTTTATATAAAGCAGATTACGTTCGGACTTTAAAGGGTTAAAGTGAAATTACTAATAATGGTACGAAAAATAAACCACCCAAACAGCCACAGCAGCACAGTCTCAAGAATGTGCTTTTTCTTGTGTATGTTGATATGAAAGTAAACCCGTCACATTAGGTAGCAGCGTACAAGCTGAAACAGTGTCGTGCGCAGAAACGGAGTGGAAAGTTACCTTCGTTCTAGTTTAACTAAACGCCGGACGCTTCACACAGTCGAAGTTGAAACTAAACAATAATAACATTTATTAAAATATGTTTTCGGTGGTCGAGTTAATGCACTCCGAGAGACCTATGGAGAGACAGACACAAAAAAGACATGAAATACATTTCTGCAAGCTTCAAGCTTTTTTTTAATCTTCAATATTAGCATTTGAGGACTCTCAGTGGTTCAGCTGGCTCGGCAGGCAGCCAGTAGCAACGTAACTGAAATGTCGTTCAGTCAAAAACACAGGAATGTATTCAATAACGTAAAGTGCCTACAATATGGTATCCCATATTTTAAGCAATGAACATGTTATTTCCATGTATTGAAATGTCTACCTGATGATGGTTACTGTAACCGAAACATGTAGTGGTATAATCTTAACAACTGACCAACTTAATGCACAAATTCCTGTTTTATAATAAGTTTATTATATTCCTCTACATGTTTCGAGCACCGTTGTACTCATCATCAGGAGTCAAACTGTATTTTACAGCATCTGATACCGTCACACTCTGTAGGTGGCTGTCCACTGCACAGTGTGACGATACCAGATGCAGTATACTACAATTTGACCTCCTGATGATGAGCACAATAGTGCTCAAAACATGTAGAGGAATATAATAAACTTACTATAAAACAGAAATTTGTGCATTAAGTCGGTCAGTTGTTAAGATTATACTGAGATACACGGTCAGCAAAACATAAAAAAATGTAGTCGCATACTTTACATTATTGAATATATTGTTATGTTTTTGGCCGAATGACATTTCATTTAGTACTACAACACAAAGGGTTGGCTCCTATCAAAAAAATCAGTAGCGACTTGTTTTGAAGACAGTAGCAACTTGCCCTATTTACGTACTATTTCATGTCGTCCCTGTTTCGCAGTGTGCGCATCACTAAAAAGAACAGTAATATATTTTCGGATTTGATAAAAGGCGGGAATTTCTGTATCTGCTAAGTTACCATCTTCGACGTGTCGCCCGCAACACTGGAGTGGCCAACGCGTTTTAAATGAGTGACATTATTATGACTGCAGTTCATTACATCGGTGGAATTAAACTGCTAACTGCCTTCTCACCACACTTAAACAAAGCGAATGTCGCTGCCAACATTCTTGAACTTGAAACCTTCATTCAACAAAACACAGAATTTCACACATTACTTGCTCCTCATATTATTTGATTAACCAACGACCACTTATACTGAGGCGCTTTACTGGAGGTTACGGTTATGAATAGTACGAGAGAATGGGGAAGAAAAAGGTGGATGAAAGACAAAGGAAGAAACACTGGGATGTGGAGAATGCGGGCGGGGAAGTCTTGTATTTCAAATTACTAAAACTTCGATTCTTAATCTTGTTGAAAGCTTTCCTGGTCTCTTGTTGCTGGATGGTATCTTGGAAGGGGGTGTTTGTTTTAGACGCGGCACCAATATCTTGAATAGTGCAGGCAAACACGTACAAAGTAATTGGTAAGGTGGTAGCAGCGGAACTTAGTTGAAAAGGGAATGGGGCAAAGAAACTGTGAGAGAGCGAAGGACAAAAAGAAAGAGATGTTTTTTTAAAAAAAACGAGAAGAAAGGTGGAAGAAAGTGCTGTATTGTGACAGAAAGAGAAAGCCCTTCAATTTGGAAACTAGAAGATTTTGCTTTTTACCTCCATCATCTGCTTCCAGCTCTTTCTTTCTTTCGTTCTTTCGTTCTTTCTTTCTTTCTTCCTTCCTTTCTTTTAAATTTTCTCTTCGGCTTATATACAATGAAGTGCTGAAAAGAGAAACGAGATGGAAAAAGGGAATCTAGTTATATTTCTTGCTCTCTTTCCTTCACGCGAGCTTTCTCTCCCCACTCTACTTTGTAATTGGTTGTTACTTGGAGATTAAAACACTCTTACATCGTAACAAAGACTTCAATCTACTTCCACTGACTATATTTTCTTTTCTCTTTCATGTTGCTATAAAGCAAGACAATTTGCGTCACTCTTAAAATGGCTGTTAAAAGAAAGTTAAGTTTCCTTCCGTCTTAAGTTCTGCTTCAATTCCGTTCCTGAATTCACTTTAACCGGGAAATAAACTTGAGCAATATACACATTACCATAATTTATTCTGCGCCGGATAGTATTCAACGCTAAGAGCCTGTGTTTGTAGCTGTATTACTGTATTATGGCTCTAACGACATAGTATTTACTTAAATATTTACCAGTATTTACCAGTATCTATCCCTAAGAGACAAAGATTAAGATAAATCAGATTTAACCACAGCCCGTACCGCGTAGTAAAAACCACTCAATGAATAATTACAGGCGAAAAATCGGCAATTTTTCTGAAATCCATACAAGAGACACATACGCGCTGTATGGTATGTGGAACAACCACTGAGCTTACAGTCTTTAACAGTTTGGATTGTATCGGTCTAAATCGATCCAAATGATTCTGCTGCACACATTCAGAAACTACACTGCCAAGATCTGTCTTAGACTTAGGCCATGAACGATTATATTAGTCCACAGTTTTCTTCGTGGGAAAGTGTTTACGACTGATTACATGTGTGCAATCGGCACAATAAAATTATATTCAAGTACAAAAATGCGTACAATACTTTCAGATAGAAAGCAGCATGTAAGGGAAATGCTTTGTATGTAGGGAACTAAACACAAAATAGATATAATATGTGTGTATAACATTATTATCAATTACGATAAATATATCAAATGCTTTCTGGTAATCTACGAAAAGGCATATGATAACGTGAACAGAGATAAGCTGTGGGAAATGACGGACAATAAAATTCCAAATTATTTACTAAATAAAATAAAATGTATTTACAGGAATACGAAGATTAGAATTAAATTTAATGATGGTATATCTGAACCAATACACATAAACAAAGGAGTAAGAATGGGATGCGGCCTCTCACCGTTATTATTTAACATATACATTAATAAAATAATACAGCAATTCAAAACAGTGATTAAGAAGGGTATACAACTAAATAACAGGAAATTAGTGAATACGATACTTTATGCAGACGACCATATTTTAATGGCTACATCAGAAGATGATTTAAAAACAATGGCACACCACTTGCAACTTATAGCAAGAAAATATAATAATGACCATATCTAGTACAAAAACAAAATCAATGGCAATATGGGGGAACCACATACAGAGGGTAAAATTTGTGATAAACGACAATATTATTGAACAAGTAACAGATTATAGTACTTGGGGTATCGCATATCAGAATACGGAAGTGATTTAGAAGATAAATTGCAAACATACAACAAAATAAACGGAGCTATACGGAG
>Ga0123352_10011977_pt1 | contig 13690 bp, 10 predicted proteins | sample TergutLab28metaG_FD_89700 | JGI IMG/M metagenome (GOLD analysis project Ga0123352, IMG submission 89700) | Labiotermes labralis P1 segment gut microbial communities from Petit-Saut dam, French Guiana - Lab288 P1 | ecosystem: Host-associated > Arthropoda: Insects > Digestive system > Gut ...
AAGAGCAGATTGAGGTCAGGAAATGCTTGCTATCATTCGGTGCAGAATCTTTTGTCTTCCAGGTTGCTATCCAAGAAATTAAAGATTAATATGTGTAGAACTATAATCTTGCCTGTGGTTTTGTATGGGTGTGAAGCTTGGTCGCTGACATTGAGGGAGGAAAAGAAGCTGAGGGTGTCTGAGAATATGGTGCTGAGGAGAATATTTGGACCTAGGAGGGACGAGGTAAAGGGGGAATGGAGGAGACTGCATAACGAGGAGTTAAGTGATCTGTACTCCTCACCCAATATTGTGCGGGTGATAAAATCGAGAAGAATGAGATGGGCTGGGCATGTGGCGCGTATGGGTGAGGAGAGGGGGTGTATAGGTTCTTGGTGGGGTAGCCGGAGGGAAAGAGACCACTGGGGAGACCTAGGCATAGATGGGTGGATAATATTAGGATGGATCTCCAGGAGGTGGGATGTGGGCATATGGACTGGATTAGGCTGGTCCAGGATAGAGACAGGTGGCGGACACTTGTGAGTGCGGTAATGAACCTTCGGGTTCCGTGAAATGCGGGGAATTTCTTGACTAGCAGCAAACCAGTTAGCTTCTCAAGAAGGACTCTGCACCATGGAGTAGGTAAGAAAGTTTGTAAGTAAGTTTAGTTAGTTATTTAGTTAGCTAGTTGGTTGATTGGTTGGTTGGTTGGTAGGCTGGTTGTTTGGTCAGTCAGTCAGTCAGGCAGGAGGACAGGGGAAAAGATAGTAGTACAGTGCTTCCCAAACTTTTAAACCCAACAGTAGCAATGTGAACCATTTGCTGTAACATTTCAAAATTCAGCGTTTTGTGTGCGCAACATAGTTTTATCACGTATTCCGTCAGTTTTCCACAGACACCCCGACTATTTCCTAAGCAGCATTAACTGTTTTCTTCTGAGCAGCCAAAATTAAATTTTTGTATGCGACTGAAATAAATGTCAGGCCTCGAAGGTTAACGAAATGGGAGCAAGTGATATTGAGTGGATTAAAATAGCTTGTGACGTTGCCCAAGGGCGGACTGTTGTTCACACGATAGTAAAACACTTTCCCACTAAATTCGGGTGAGTGCAAGAGCCGATAAGCGGTCTCTTTCCCAAGCACTGTTCTTAATATGGTTAGTAAAATGTTTGCACCTCGTATAAATTTTGCCTAGCCTTTTGACCCTGTAAAACCCCAAATGAAGAATATGATAAACCTGGCTAAAACGGCGAAGTGGGTAACGCGACAGTCTGAATTGATTTCGAATGTGAGCAATGTAAGAGACAAGTTGAAAGTCTGGATTTGACCTACCATTGGTAAAATATGTCCAGGTATTGCTATGAGACAGCGAGAGAGAGAGAGAGAGAGACAGACAGAGACAGAGAGAGAGAGAGAGGTTAAGAACCTCCGCGCCACTGATTAAAGCCTGCACGTGACATCCGGTCTTCGTGCCTGTTCTGAGTGACAGTGCGACTCCATTCTGAGGTTCCACACTAATCAGGCTGTGAGGTTAATGATGAAAGAAAAAATTATAATTTGTGTAGGGGCGACTGTTGGTCAACTTTCCTCTCTGCGTATCTTAACCTAGACTACGCTAGTGTCTGTCCTTCCGTGCGTAAGTCCGTCTCTTCATAGTTTTTAACTAATAAGGTAATATTTACAAAGCTCTGTATGACACTAGTAGATAGCGCCAGTCCACTCTGGTGGCTCACTGTTTAATTTCCCATAATATCTTGCCGGCCGTAAGAATATGTGAGACCGGTAAAGCACAGCGATATTGCAGCGCCGTGTTTCTGCCCTGCACTTTTCATATGTCAGTAAAGCAAACTCGATGTTTGCGCTGGGGTTGGTGTACCCCACACTGTTTTGTGGTACCTCCCACATACGTGTATGGCTGTATTTCCGGCAAGGCTGCTCTTCTTGAACTGTTTGACCATTTTGATAGAGGCAGTACACTCTTCCGAAACGTCGGTAGCTGTTCACCGGTCAAGACTGTATAAAGTGCCAGAATGCTTGAATCTTATACTTCTGACCATTTTGAAATATTGTATCAGTTCGTTAGTAGGAAGTCTGGACAAAAGAAGCAGTATAATTCAACAATCAAAACAAGTCGGTGCTTTCTTTTTGGTAAGCTAATAGTCGTCCAGGTCATCAAGAGGTTTCTCGTTATTTGTAGAACCAAAATTTTAATGTTCCAGATAGTGTCATTGGAATTTTTCATTGACATAATCCTTCCGATCGCACTATGGCGCTGGGGTCGACTCAACCTCTAACAGAAATGAGTACCAGGAGCATTTCCTAGCGGTAAAAAGCTGCCGGTGCGTAAGGCTGACAATCTTACCACCATCCTGTGGCGTTGTCATGAAATCTGGGAACCTTAACTTCCTGGAACCCTCTGGGCACCTCGGGTCTTATTGGGACTGATTTGATTTGAAATGTTAATATTATCTGGAAACGTGAAATTGAGAACAGTACAAAACTGTGGTAAAATTTCACCTGTTATTCTGTACATGTGTGAAATTTGGTCTTTTACCTTAAAATAACATAACTGAGGGTGTTTGAAAAAATGATTTTGTAAAGAATATTTGGAACTAGGGGGAAGTACAGTGAGGGTTGGAGAATTTTCATGAGCTTCCATAGTTTGTACTCTTGATCATCCTCAAATACAATTAGAGCGAGCAAACCATGGAGGATGATCTGTAGCACGTATGATGATGATGGGACGTGCATATACATTTTTTTTTACCGAGAAGGGTGTATGAAGGAGACTGCTTGAGAGGCCTACACGTGGAAGGCTGGGTAATACAAGAGTTAAACAACAAGTTTGTGAGGATGTGGACTTGATTCATTTGGCTGAGGATAGGTTCCAGTGGTGGGTTGTTGTGTGAGACAGACGCTGCCAGTTACTAAGATTCTATACAATGGGTAATGGATGAATGAAGTACGAGTGTGAAGCACCGGTGGACCGCTTATGGTAGGGGAGAACCAAAGTACGCGTAGAAAAATTATCCGAATAACTCTTCGCTCACCATAAATCCCACGCTTACTGGAATGGGATCGAAACTGGGTCTACCGCGGCGAGAGACCTATGACTAGGTGCCTGAGATGAACACGGTAATTATAGTTCGGTTCCTAAACCGCCAGTGAATTTCTTGACAAACTGAGAAATTGTAAACCTTTCAACAAGGGTCTGTGCTATGGAGTTGACTGCTTAAGAAGAGCAAATCTGTTCGGTTGGTTTAGAAATGTTATCGGGGAGCTAATCTGGTGGGCGCCCAGAGACTACTGTTGTAGGGTTGCGAGTGTACGCAACCATAAACTTGCACGGTACGGAAGCTGCACTAATTATCGGCACACGGCATAACACACCATTATCGCCACAGTGTCTGCCCGCGACCCGGTATCATTAGCAAGCCCGGCCTCACTTTATTATGGCGAAACAACTCATTCTTATTATTAACTAAATTTTCTTCGCAATGCTCAAGGAAGTGTGAATATTTTACAGGACAGGCCGAAAGTTAAAAATCTTATAACGTTTAAACTGCGTTCTTCAACCGGAGTTCCTTTAACAACTCTACGAAGGGTACCACAGATATTTTAGAGTAACAAAAATTCGCGCGCTTCTTAACCAAATACCATGAATTAACAATGAAATTAATATTGCTAAATTCGCCTGTTTTTATTTGGCTTTAAACCCAATAAATACACACCCATACATAGGGGTTACATACGTAAGTACATTCTGATAGAATACTCTTATGTACTATAGTATGTCCTACACAAATATTTACTTATCAGTATTCTCAACGTTTATACTTCGAATGCATGTTAATACCACGTGCTTTAGCCTGCAACCCGGACACTACTCCAGCCTAACCGCACCTAACCTCCAACATACAACAAACCAAGAACGAAAAGATCAATATTGTAATCAACATCATAGTTGCAAATTCCTGATGATGGGCATAGTAATGCCCGAAGCATGTTTAGCCCATAAGAAGTACAATAAAATAATTAGTGGCATCTAGTTGGTTTTTTATTCTTCATTTACCTCGCATACAGTACATGGTGCAATATTGTACCGTTGACGGTGTTAAGGTAGGAGAAGGTCTGATTTTGAATTCATAAATTCATTTAATGTCATTTTGATCGCATGAGATTAAATAATTTGTAAACTAAGGACAGGGTACAGTATGACTAAACTGAAGACGACATTGTACTTCTTTTATATCACTGCGTGCTTTTTTAATCTCATCTTAAAGTTTAATGTATATGGAGAATGATTTTTAAATGAACGTTATTAAAGTTCACGTATAAAATAATAGTAATGCCTGTTTATTGACCACTCCGACAAGTTTCGGTGAATCATTTTGCTATCAGGGAGGCATACAAGTTTATTTGCAGAATTGTGAAGGATCGTGCAGATTTTACGTAATAACTATACACTATTTTACAAATAAATTTGTAATTTTAATACACATGAAAAAAATACCTGTTTTACAACTGTATATATATATATATATAGGAGTTTTAGAGCTGTTCTGGCTTCACCGTATAACTTCTATTTAAAAGTGTTTAAAAAATACAGATATGACAATATTAGCTAGTGTCACGTATAATATATTTTTCCTGAATATAATTACAATTATTTATTCTGTTGCAAACTTTTGACTTTTACACAATCTGCATGATCCTTACTAATTGTGCCTGTAAGCTGGAACACCTTTATGATTTCATAAGTGTGTTACAGTAAGGAGGGAATCATTTGTTAAGATAATACATCACTGGCAATGATTGAATGGCTATGAAGTAGTTGTATAATGACACCAAGGGGATAACCGAAATATTTAGCGACGACCTAGTCCCACTATCACTTTATCCACGATTAAATCCCCAAGTGAACCGGCCTGGGTTTGAACCTGGGCATCGGCGGTGGAACACGGACTCAATGATTTTTAATAGAATCGAACACGTTTAGCTGCATGCGTCCATTATGATAAGTGAATGATTAACCTTTAGACGCCTAACGTCAACTATAGTTGACGTACCGCACTGTTAATCTCCAAAGTTGCATTTTATATATTTATTCAACAAATATAGATACCGAATATTTTAAACATGGTATATATTCTCCGTTTTTTCTCTTCAAAATGCAGTTTTTCTTCATAATTCTAACGTATTTGGTTCCTGTATTCTTCACATTTTATATACAGAGTGTGTTAAAATTAAAAAAATAATTCCGGCGCCGAAAAGTTAACCAATAATGTCGAAGTGGTGAAAAAACAGGTGTTATTTTATCTGTGTTTTGATGGTGTTTGTTTAAATATTACTTCCCAAGTATAGAGTAATGATGAAATTCAAGGTTTTAGGTTGAGATTACTTGGGAACAAATTTCTGAAAATGTCACAGTGTAAATTAGAGGAAATATGGCGAGAATTGAGAAAATGCCATCATGTTATTCTTTGTGGGAAGCTTCATCATTCTTGGGAATCTTGATATTTCAATCCTGAGGGATAAGAAATGCATACAAAATTTTAATCTGAAAATATGCCGGGAACAGTTCACTTAAGGAGGCGTAGTTTGATAACATTAAAATGGATATAAGATCATTAATGTAGATTGATTTTCATTGAAGTCAAGTGACACAGGATCCAATAATGCAGTTTTGTGAACAAGACAATGAACGTTCTGCTCCCATAAAAGTTCGCCGGTATTTTTTAACAACTGTATTATAACTTTTCAATGAATATCATGCATCAGACGTTTATTTAATAGAATTAACTAATTAATGTTTGTTATTAGTGAATGTGAGATTTGTGAAGAATAAACAACTAGATGCCACTTATTATTTTATTCTACTTCTTATAGGCTCAACATGTATCGGGCAGTACTATGACCATCATCAGGAGCTCGCGACTATAATGTTGATTACCACATTGGTCGTTTCGTTCTTTGTTTGCTGTATGTTGGAATTTAAGTGCGGTTAGGCTGGAGTAGTGTCCGGGCTGGGTGTGTGTCCTGTGCTTTGCTGCGTGATACTGGCCAGTATCACGCAGCAAAGTACAGGACAAACACCCGTAGCCGGGCACTCTCAACAACATAACCTTACACAATAAGACATGCTGCCACAGTACCCTGTTTATACAACGAAATTAATCAGTGACTAATTTTAATAGTGACTTTAGCGAGGAAATTGTAGCTCCCTGATGATGACCTTCGGATCGAAACATGTCGGGAGCAATTTTAATGTTTTAATGTGGAATTTTTATGTATGTGCATCAGTTGGTATACTAATTAAATAATTCGACGATATGCACGGTGCAGTAACAAGTACGTTTATCTACGGTTGATGGAATTTTAATGTGTTGTCGTAAGGCACTGAAGATCATTTGGCTGAAAATTTATGCAACTGACGGTAGGAAAACAGCTCATTTGCGCACCTTAAACCATTACCAGCTGCAGTTATGGTAATTTTAAAAGTTTCTATAATAAAGGAATATCAGAATTAACTCGAAGGAGCATGACATTGCGGGAATCTGAAAGTCGCTCACGTAGTCGGCATTTCCGCCTAATAATGGTGCCCAAAATTTTGTTATCTCGTTTGAAAAGGTAGGAAAAAAAATAATTCGAACATCTGCCCTAACTGCAAGAGATGAATGAAGCGTAACGCTCAGCTAGTAACAAACTACAACGTACCCTCTATTATCCTGGGTAATGGTGGTTAAGGGATTGTACGGATAATTGAGAGACACGGATTATCCAAAACATATAGAGTCGAACTCAGTTATAACGTCATGACGGACACTGAATATTTTTTGTCGTTATAAACGAGTTTCTTTCTAACCGAGGAGTAATATTGTGGTTAACACCGAGGAATTAATTAGTGCAACAGTATATCTGACGTTATAGACGAGGTGTGGCATAAACAGTTGTCGTTAAAGCAGGGTTCGATTGCACTTTACTGAAACACGAACAAAAAATAAAACTGTATTTTTTATTGTTTATATAATTCATATAAGACTATACACGAATGCTGACATAAGATCTCGATTGATGTATAGAGGATTTTTTTCGAGCAGTGGACGCTAAATCTCGTTGTTTCCCACCTTCGTAATTAGACGTTAACAACTTACCATCGTGAGCGGATATTCCGCGCACGGATATTCTACTAGAGTACTGTTTCTGTACGTATTCTAATTCGATCGACCATTAAAAAGTTGGGGATGGGAGGAGACGTGTGATTAAGGAAGCGTCGCACCGGAATTTGCTTTGCGACATGGTCAAGGCTGAGCTCATTTAGTGTTGCTGCTGCAGTTAACGAGGCTGCCGGATGATGCACGCTTCGCCTCGGAAGAACACACCTTGACCTGCAGGTTGTGGCGCGAGCCCCTCCCCCACCCTGACCCTAAAGGTCGGGAGACCATGTAGCATGGCCGTCACGCCCTCGAACATCGTCCGTCCGTCCGTCCGTCCGTCCGCCTTTTTTCTAGGCCCTCATCATTCGTGTATTCATTCCACTGGCTAGAACGATACCAAATCCATTCGGTATTTATAACAGTCTTTCTTTCATTAACAAATTCGTCAATGCTTCCACCGGTTTATAGTCGATCAAACTAGCAAAAAGAGAGCCGCGTAATTTATTTATTCATCACACTGGCTAAAATGTTATTGAAGCCGTTTGGTAGGTATCGCGGTCAGTCCTTCATTAACCAGTTCATATGTATGGCCACCGTCGTGTAAGCGATCGAAGTAGAGAAAAAGCATAAACAAGATACTCTGCCCACTGGCAACGATTTTTAAACTGGTAGCTGTCATGAACAGCCCGTCATTAACCAATTCGTCGATACGTCCGCAGTCTTTCAGTCGATAGTTCTATCAAAAAAAAAAAAACAGACCCGTAATTTATGTAAACAGTCTAATGCTGAAACGTTACTAAGGCCAGCTGGTAGCCATCGTGGTCAGACGTTCATCCAGCCCATCGAAAGTCCACAGGCTTGTAACTGATTGAACTGTTTAACAAACAACATCGCATTTTACGTACTCGGCCCAATGTATAAATTTTAGTGAAGCTGATAGACTTTTGTGTAAACTTTGTACCTAATTGTATGCGGTGAGATGCAGCATTTTCCTCCGAAACGTCGATGTCTAGCTGCGTGACTGCGCGGTGTCAAAACGCAGAGGACCTCGATGTTCAGCTTATAGTTATGCCGTCCGGCAACCTGTCGGCCTCAGAAGTCCTGTCGTTCAAGAATATGGCACTTTGACTAAAAGTGCGCATGTGCATTCATACGGGCATCTCGATACAGCAATGGTATTGGTAGAATGTGTGAATATCGATGTGGGCTCGGCGTATTAATACAGGTGAAGGAAACTCACGCACAGCCTCTTCTTAATGTTATCACGACCGTGCATTAATAGACAATTCGCGCAATAAAACCCACAAATGCACTTATGATAAAATTACATTTTCACACACAATTTGTTATGACTCAGAATGTCTCGAGTTATCTTGGCCATTCTGAGTTAGTTAATGAACATTAATAAAGCATATTTAACAACGTGGATGGATTATTAAATGTATTAAACTTTGTGCACACAATGTCTGCAGATATACATTTTGTTTGAAGATGTGAAAAACTGGTCCATAAGGTGCGGGGGTTGTAGTTCTGGCATTAATGCAAATAGTAGTTAGGAACGGGGACTGCGGTAGCAAAGTGGTTAAGGTACTGTGCTACAAATCGGAAGGTCGCTGGTTCGATCTTAGCTGGTGTCAGTGGAACTTTTCTTTGACATAAAATCCTTCCGGCCCTGGGGTCGACTTATCCTCTAATAGAAATGAGTACCAGGAGCATTTCCTGGGGGTAAAGGCGGCAGGTGCTTAAGGCTGACAACCTTGCCACCATCCTGTGCCGTTGTCATGAAATCTGAAAAGTTTAACTTCCTGGAACTCTCTGGACCACTCCAGGCCTGTAACAGGACTGATTTACCATTTAGTAGTAAATAACACATAATTAGGATAACAGATAACAATACTAATAATAAATATAATTAAAGTATTTGATTGGTTGCTACATATTGGTAATACAATGGTTGTTTCACGTACCATCTAATATGTAATGCTATACATGTGGTCTCCGTACCGTCACTATCAAATGACGCAACGTATCAGACGGTGGAATCATGGGTGTCTTGTAGTTACTGCAGAGAGCGTGGGCCTTATGGATCAGTGGATAGGAGCGGCCGCACAAGGCAACAAAATTTGGGAAGGGGGACGTGGGGACGAAGCTGAAACAATTTGTTTTTTTCGAATTTGTTCCGACATTTATGTGTTTAAAGAAGACCCATTTCCCCAGCTGAATTGCTTTTTCGTTGAACACCCTTGTACGTTTATGCTTTTGCCTTTTGCAAAGGTGCATTTTTCTTTTCTTCTTACTGTTAGCAGAGACACACTGATGAGAAAGGTGGGTCGTATGTGGGAAAGTGACCAATGAAAAGGGTTTTTTTTTTATTTCTGCTCAGTTTGCATATGTGTCAGCAAGGAGACGCTTAAATTCTACAGGGTCATATATGCGTTAAACCAGCATTATGTAATGCCTAGCGTCCTTCCCCATTGTCACAGTTCCGGTCCACTTTCAACATATCTAAACGTGCGAAATTTGAAGAATTAATCATGCTTCTGACACATGGGCAACTTCTCTCGTACTCTGAAAGTTTTATCCAGAATATTCTGTCATGGATCAAAGAGATTCCTATGTGGACACATTATGCATTTTCTGCACAAGTTGTGGGCACATTTTATTTTTTCCGTACAAAGTGTGGACACATTATACATTTTCTGTACAAAGTGTGGACACATTTTACATTTTCTGTACAAGGTTTGGACACATTATACATTTTCTGTACAAGACGTGGACACATTATACATTTTCTATACAAGACGTGGGCACATTATACATTTTCTGTACAAGGTGTGGACACATTATGCATTTTCTGTACACGTTGTGGACACATTAAACATTTTCTGTACAAGGTGTGGACACATTATGCATCTTATGTACAAGTTTTGGACACATTATACATTTTCTGTACAAGACGTGAACACATTATACATTTTTTTACAAGTTGTGGACACATTATACATTTTTGTAAACGATGTGGACACATAATGTATTTTCTGTACAAGTTGTGGACACATTATATATTTTCTGTACAAGGTGTGGACGCATTATGCATTTTCCGTACAAGGTGTGGACACATTATGCATTTTCTGTACAAGTTGTGGACACATTATACATTTTCTGTACAAGATGTGGACACATTATGCATTTTATGTACAAGTTGTTGACACATTATGTATTTTCTGCGTAAGGTGTGACCACATTATGCGTTTTCTGTACAAGTGTGGACACATTATACATTTTCTGTAAAAGGTAATATAGTTATATTTAGGTACGGTTATTTATTAAGACTGTTACATTACGGTTAAAAATAAAGTCAAAATTGTTATGTAAGTAATAGGTACGGCTAGCATGGGGTAGGGGGGACGCCAGCGATGCTTCGTAGAGGACTCTGAAATAGGTGAGAACGCCTGTTATCGTCGAGACAAATAAAACGCTTGAGAAATGTGATGTTCTGAACGGCGGTTACGTAACTAAACCTCTCGGGGCATGTGCTCTGTAAAATTGTGGACTTAAGCTTCAACAAAGAATGCCACTGCCGAAAGCTTGTGCGAGAATTTCAATTCACTCTCTATATCGCTTAATTCTTTCGTACTGTAACATGGGATATATCGTTATTTAAAGGAAATTCTGTTAGACTTGTATAAAATTTTTGGTAGCTTTTACTTGATGCGTGGTGGAGTTACAGGTATGAGTAATCACGAGGGTTGTATTTTGCAAGTAGAAGCAAAATGTGGTGTTGAAGGCTGGCTTATCTTATTCGAAGTGTTTAACATTTTCAGGGAAAATGTATATGGCTTTGAAAGTTTTATGTAATAAATAATGTAAAATTTTAATTTCCCTAAATGTCTGCATTATAGAGTAATTGAGTCTGGATTTAATTGCATACTCCAGCCTTTCATAAATCTCTAAAACCACAAATAAATTCGGCTTCGATACGAAATTTCATATAGCTTGACTTAATGATTTAAAACTTAATAAAATCATTTGAACTTATGATAGTAAATCCTTTTAGCAGTTAGTCTACAATACTCTAATGACAGTAATTAATGTTTCACAAGGTCAGTCCATCCGCATTGCATTTTTTCGACATAAATATATCCTCGACGTGATCCTGAGCCACATCATCCATCTTCCATTACTACCCGTCTCTGTATACACTGATCTTCATCTAAGTCTCCCATATCCTAGTAGATTTTCCAATATGCAGTTTACTAACAAATCTGTCTGTTCTGTTCGCAGTTAAAACGTGTTTACTATCTGTCATGTTGACGTCATAAGTCTTGACTTTAATAACACAGCACCAGAAATACGTACGACCTGCTTATGTTACAGAGTTTCTCATTGGTTCGTACCTAAAAAAATAATTTAAACATCTATAACATGTCAATAATGAGCAGTTACTGAGTGGATATCCTTCGAGTATACGCTGAGAAAATAAAATTAATGTCTGATCTTTCGGATGATAAATCAATCTGTTTTCTCGATTTTAATATCGGTTGTGAGACGTCTGCAGTGCAAGAGTGGATCTTATTTTCCCTCGATTCCTCAGTGGAATTAATTATGATTTTCTGTTAGCCCATTCGGTGCTGAATAGTCCCTATCTGTAGCCTAAAATACAAAGTAATCTAACGGTTAAGAAGCAGAGTAAGTCTGTAACAAGCGTTTTCGAAAGGCGCTTCGTAACGCTTAAATTGGTTGTTTGGGAGAATATTGGATTATGTGATTTGACGCCACGTAGTCCATGAAGAAATCTGTTAGCGTTTCGGAAAAAAATACTGCCTCATTTTCACTCCACCCTGAGTATGGAGGTAGTATTCTTAGTCGAAATTTTGGTAAATTTCTACCACTGTACACGGCGTCACATTCAAGAGAATAGTTGCAAAGAAAACAATAATTTCATATTGAGTGTATATTACGTTTTAATTTGTTCCAGGTAAGTCTGTTGTACTGTCTTCTAGAAGCCAAATCGAGGTTGTGCTGAAGTCCCAAAGGAAAGTGCCAAACTTCCAGAATGTAAACTAGATTGGAGTGTATATACTGTCTAACACAACTATGTGATGGTAGAGATATGTACATAATTTATTATACAAAGAAAAACCATATGTTTCGGCCCTTTTCATTGGCCATTTTCAGGTTGATGAATGAAAAAACTTAGTAAGCAGCTATACTCGACTCGTGTGGGTTGTATACAGTGGGGAGGTAAGAGGTGAAGTGGGTACGAGATCTTGCATGTGTTGTGTAGGATGGGTGGTGTGGGTACATGGGTTCTGCTAATAGCAAAAATAGCAGAACCCATGTACCCACACCACCCATCCTACACAACACATGCAAGATCTCGTACCCACTTCACCTCTTATCTCCCCACTGTATACAACCCACACGAGTCGAGTATAGCTGCTTACTAAGTTTTTTCATTCATCAACCTGAAAATGGCCAATGAAAAGGGCCGAAACATGTAGTTTTTCTTTGTGTAATAAATTATATACATATCTCTACCATCATATAGTTGTGTTAGACAAGTATATACACTCCAATCTAGTTTATTATAAACACAACGGGGATGACGGAACCTTATGATTCCAGAATGTAAAACCGGTAAGTTTAATAAATGTCTTGCTGTGGTGTATTGACTGCTTGGGTTGAAGTGATGTTTACTCTTATATATTTGCAAGAATGTAAGCAATGAGTTCGTATATACTGGGACACAAACGTATAGGACTTATATAGAATTTATTTGTTGCGATATCCAGTGATTCGGATTGTTCTTGGAGCTCTCTGTGCTGAATATGATGTGAACTATCTCTCGCAGTGTAACTCTTTGCTTTGTTCTAACACAGCTCTCCATCGCCACCTGAAGTTCTGATAGCCTGATCCTACTCTGGTTCCGTTGTTTTTAGTAGCGCGTCTTTATCTGGCAGCGATCTGTGTTATGTGCATAGTAGGGGTACGAGAAGGCTGTATGGCAGGAGGCAGTGAGGGCACCAGAACTGGTGGTGGTACAGGCCGACAACATGTGTTCTTCCCATTATTAACGTGGCAATATAGGCCTCAGCTATACGGTGGAGCCAGTACAAACTAATTTTTATTGTAAATTAATTAAATGCAAGTCGTACAAGATATGCGTAAGATATGAAGTAGATGATGAGAGAAGAAAGGTAAATTGATCCCGTTACAGGCCCGATGTGGCCCAGAGGGTGGGTAGAGGTACAGCTCTACTCTTCCATGACCGCTGCGCTAGAAGGGTGTGAGGGGTCAGCAGGACGCCCTGGCCGCACTTTGCTCACGGGAAAGAACCGGTACCCATTTTACAGGAGGCTAATGATGAGAGAAATATAGGAAATAAATTAAAGAAGAAGGGTGAAGAAACGGGATCGAACGATAGGAAAGAGAGTGAGATCGTATAAGGTGATGATGAAGTTCATTTATTTATCTAGTTATTTAAAGCATAGGATCTCACAGACGTAGCCCGACAGTTTGTTTCTCTCTGCCAGCTTCTTTTTTTTTTGGGGG
>Ga0123352_10011980_pt1 | contig 13688 bp, 8 predicted proteins | sample TergutLab28metaG_FD_89700 | JGI IMG/M metagenome (GOLD analysis project Ga0123352, IMG submission 89700) | Labiotermes labralis P1 segment gut microbial communities from Petit-Saut dam, French Guiana - Lab288 P1 | ecosystem: Host-associated > Arthropoda: Insects > Digestive system > Gut ...
TACGAAAATGCTGTGATATTTATCAGAACACGGTATATACCAGCGGAAACGCATGATGTAGTAGGAATTTGTGAAGTCCAATTATGGGTTAATCAAATAATTCCTTCTCACTTCACCTAACGCTATATAAGTCTCTTTCATATAAGAATTCAATCGTAGCCCCAGTTAAATTGTTGGTCAAAACATTTTCAATCTCAAAACCTTCTGGTGCATGAACATGAATAAACGTCATTTTCAACTTGGCAAAACCGTCATCAGTAAATCCATTACAAGGTCAAATATTTTCGTGACAGATCTCCCGTTTGCTCCGTGTCATTTATATATATCGTATTAAAAACCTTCCTCTGTCTCTTCCAAAAGCTTTCATAGGACATCCGTTGAGGTTGTTACTGATCTTTCGTGGAAACAATTCAGTGACCTTGGTGAATTGTCCTTTGCAGAAATAACCCAACTGTCCAGTAGGGTGATATCATTCGCCTCAGTACAACTGCTGTACTCTGATATGGAAACCAAGTTTACACAACCCATTTCATGCCTGGTCTATATCATTAACTTCTATAGCTCTGCTATGTTCTCAGTCTATTTCATAGTGTTTTCGGTTTACGATAATGCAATTATATATTTTAAAATTCTATATATAATCAAATATGTCAGTTTCTTGTGACACTGAGAATTCATTTGCTCCAGCCACAGCAAAGCGTGATTCGGAATTCCAGATTATTGTGAATTTAATTTGTTCGAAAACGAGCCCATTAAATTCTGCATACAAACTCTCGATATTCCCACCTGGTACTAATATAGGTAATTGCCGTCTTCATTTATACAGCCAGAATATTCAGCTATTCTAATATTGCCATCAACATTAACAACGACAGGCCAGATATGTGTTTGGTGAACTTCTGCAGTCAGTTCCTGTTGCACATCTCGGTAGTTGGAAGGCGATGACATCACCACAGATGGCCCTGGTTCGAAATATCTTTGGCTGATATGTGTCAGACAGCGAACAATGTAGATTTCCTCTAATTTATGGGACGTAGAAGGCAACACTGCTCAACTCGTAATTGTGCTGAAGAGCAACGTCACCATCAGGATGCCCAAGTTATTTCATTCGTTCGCAGGTTACATGAGAGATGCTGTAGATTAAGTAGAACTGTTGATATATAAAGGTATATTTGACAGCATTAACCGGTTGATTTAATAAAGTATTGTGTTGACAATTTTATTCACCAATACGTTAAATACAGGTAAAGAAATTCCAGCTTTTTCAGTTTAAACTTATATCCTGCGCTAGGCAGACAAGTGGTCACTTCCGCTTTCCTAGGATATTGCAGACGTAAAAGAATGAAAAAGGTGACAAAGTAAAGACATAAAGTCAAAAGACCTGACAGGATAAAAATAGTTCAGAAAATGGTAAGCTAAAAGAAGGACACATCAATTGATCTTCCCAAATATCTCACTCTCAATAATATACAGTTCTCAAGAGATCTTCATGCTGCTGGTCGACTTATTGAGGAGACGCAATTTTATATTTTTTAAAGTGATATCATTTTTATATATTTCATAATTTGAAATTATAATTATTCCCTAATATTTGAACCTTTTTATAACTGCGTACTGTTTACTCTTCATACATTAGTTCAATGCCGTTTGAGCTTATAAAATCAGCTCACGAAGTAATAAATTTCATGTTTTCAGTCGAAATCTGTGTATAGATTATTGTGACATATGGCAGTAAATAGAGTGTCTTAATTCAAATTCAAATTAAAATTGTAATTACTTAATTGATATCATTGATTTTCGTGTTTATTTCTTTGGCATGAAATCTGCAGTGACTTTTGAAATATTTCGTAAATTTACGAAAATTCTACTGAGTTCCCCTAAACATTTCTATGATTTTGAAACACATACACCATTAGAGTAAAGCCAATATCTGTAAAAATTATCAATGGACGTTGCTGGCATTGTAAATCCCATAGCGATGATAATTTCCGTACCAGACGGACTCGCACTACTGCACAAACAATCTCATGTAAAAAGGGAAAATGTTATTTTTCTCAGATTAAAGCCTCCAGTGATGTCTTTAATCACTCAATTTCATGTACCAGCAATGTTAAAGAAACAGTAGAAATAATTCTTTAATATATTTCTGGCATTTCAGGCCTCTTATGGAATGAAATTTATTTATATAAAAATCCCAGTTTTATTTAATTTTGAAGTTAATTAATTGTTTTAATTAATTTTGTAAAGAACCTAATTATACAAATTTTATCCTTTTTGCTGTAAGCCTACAGACTGCTTACAAATTTAATCTTATGGCAGTAAGAAACTGAGTCTGAAGCACACACAATTAAATTCCAACAGAACCAAAGGGCGTGCAGAATAAATAATAAAGTGAAAATTTTTAAAAAATGTCACTTTGTGCCAGGGCGAACAGTTACACAAAAGTTTTACTGAACGGTAAAAGGAACTGAGTGATTACAAGAGACTCTGTCACATGCAAGAGAAGTTAATTGGAATGATTCAGTAAAACAGCATGTTAGTCTGGCTGACACTGCCTGAAATCGTCAGAGGTTCTTACTTACTAACTACGTTCAGCAGTCCTTCTTGAGACGCTAAACGTTTCCAGGCAAGTTCAGAAATCAAAACGGTATTATGCAATCATTACTGCTCATTACCGCATTCACAAGTTTACGTCTCCTTCTCCTACCTTAAACAACCTCAATAAAATACACGAACCCATTCCACTTTCTGATGTTCCATTTTAGTATTATACATTCTTCTAAGTGTCGAAATTCCAAGTTGCCTCTATCCCTTAGAAATAAACACCAAATACCTGTAAACATCTTTACTCTTCCCCTTACTTTATACATGACCCTTCCATTACATTGCTTTTATTGGATCACTCGAAGAATATTCGGTGTTGAATAAATATCATTATGCTCTTCACTTTGTAGTTTTATCCACTCCACTGTAAGAACGACTTTCTTAGACCAAAATATTATTCTCCACCCGCTATTCACAAACACGCTCATCCTACGTTCCTTCCTCAATATGAGGGAATAAATTTCATAACTTTTACTACGAAATCAATACTGATGATGACCAATAATTTACTATATATATGGAGTTGAATCCGACGGCAGGAATTTGATACCATTTTTACATTAGAAGAATGAAATGACTTTTAAATTAATTAATTATCTCCTTACGTAACTTCCCCTTGGAACAGAATCCTTAAGAATATAATCGGTGTTCAGGTAGTGAAGAATTTTCTTGCATTTTATGCAAAACGAAAATTTATTTCCGCAGTCACAAGTGTCCGCCACCTGTTCATATCCTATACCTGATCTAACAAATCCATACCCCCATATCACACTTCTTCATGTTCCATTTTAATATTAATTTCCCATCTCATTGTGGGTCTGCAAAACGATTTCTTTCACTCAGGTTTCCACCCAATCAATGTATCTACCTCTCCTGACGCCATAGCGCCACATGGAATGACTCTTTCATTCTTCTAGATTTTATCTCACGCAAAAAATTTGGTTTTGTAACAGGAAATTAAACAACACAATATATTGTTTCCTCCACTCCCCTTTCACCTCGTCTTCCCTAAATATTCTACCTAGCACCTTTAAAATTTCTCCTTTCCCGCATGCATTAATCTCTTCTGCTGGAATCGATAAGCACCATGCTATTTAAATCTTTGTAATTTTCAATTAGCCGTTTCAACACCAATAACACTCGGCTGTAACAATAGTGGTTTTGCTGACATCATCAGACCTTAACCTTTAGACGCCTAACGTAAAATATAGTTGACGTACCCCACCGCTAACATCCAAATTTGCATTTTATATGTACATTCAACAAATATATTTACTGAATATTTTAAACATACTCTCCAATTTTTGTCTTCAAAATGCAGTTTATTTCATAATTCTAACATATTTCGTTCCTGTATTATTCACATTTTGTGTACAGGGTGTGCTAAAATTAGAAAACTAATTCCGTCGCCAAAAATGTAAGTCAAAATTATTCAGAGGCTTTCCGTCTAAAAACAAATTGCCTGAATTTTCTTATATCAGAATTAATCATTCCTAGCCTAAATCATCAGCCGCAAATAACAGTGGCCAGTCTAGTCAGATTCTACAAGTTAGGACGGTGTCCGAATCTATGTGCGTGTAGATCATTGTGTTTCTGCTGACAGGTGAAGACGTTAGTTTTCGTCTGCTTCTAAGAATCTGCTGACCACGGGCATGAGATTGAAAGTTCATAATTTTTCTGAGTCTATCTCTGAATGTTGCCTTTAAAAATGACTTGTACATTGTTTATGTAAACCCGATATAGTAAGGAGTTACTTCAAAAAGTGTGGCAGCAAAATTTTCCGACATTTAATAGCACTTATACCAAAATACACATCACATTTTCCATTATAATATTCTACAATTTTTACTTTAATTACAATGGGAAAATCTATGTCCTTAAGTTGTTACGTACGTGGCCAAACAAACGCGAAAAACAGTATAAGTAAGTAGCATTAAACATCCTTCTTAGCTATCAATATCACAGTGCACAATTGCGTACCGCTAAACACCAACTCCGGGAATTATGCATTTATACTGCTTTGTGTTGCGTATTACGTGAAGACAACTAAACTCTCATATATCTGTTGTTGGGTAGGTGTACTTTGACACAGTTCATTCTTACAAACTTGAATAAAATTTGAACACATATCTGTTGCTGCCTCCAAACATAACAATTTCGAATCGGTTCTATCGAAAATATAAACTGTACTTGTTCAGAGAATGTTATTTTTCTGTTAAAAAAATGAGGTGTGATAAAATCGTTTTATTTATGAAAGAGACGTCAAAGTTGCCTTATCGAACATGACGAGAACATAAAAGGTCGTGAGACCAGTCTTATGGAATAAAGGACAAATCAAAAAAATTACAATTTTCCTTTTTAATTATAAGCGGTTAACTTTCTATAATTTTTCATTATAATTCTGTTTGCGATGTTGCATAACACGTCTGTCCTGTGGATATGAAAAGTTTAATTGAGTCACGCTGTAGCACACGAAGGAACACATTCTCATTTTCTTCCTATGTTTGGCGTGATATTATAACTGATAGTGCACACAGTAATGTAATTTATTTAATTAAAAGCGGCAACAAATTGAAAGTCACAATTACAAATTGATAAATGAACTGAATCTTCCAATTTTATCAATCGCGCAGAATTTTATTGTCTAACTCTCAGTTTCCCAACTGCCCAATAGTACTCAAATATACCTTTATTTCTTTCTTTCAAATCTTAGTTTAAAATTTCGCTGGATTTATTTCGTATACGAAGAATTTATATAGATTAATTTTAAATACAATTTCTTTATTTGCAAATTAATAAGCTACTGATACGGAGGAATCTCGTTTTCGAAATTTGAACAATTTTAACCGTCATTTTAGTATTTAGTCTTATATAACTGACCCCGGTGTTTTGTGGCTCAATCGATAACAAATTTCCAGTCAGAAAACTCGTATTCTCAAACAGATACGTATGATCGGGGTTGATAATTGTTTTAGAAACTGATATTGTAAGTGTTTAGACTGAAAATTTATTATTTTATTTGTTTTTATAGCTTTACTTTTATATAGAAAAGCAAGAAAAACACAACGTATCGAAATTTGAGTGTTTCCCCTCAGTAGCAAATAAGAATTAAATTGTCTTTTAATACTTACAATAAAACATAATTCACTCCATAAAAAATATTACATTAATGTGATTGGGGTGAAAGTAGTAATGCATTTCGATAGTCCCATAGTGGTTCTTAGACTTTACGTAAAAACATATTCTACCAAATTACATGGTGCCACATCTCAGAAGGCAATAAATGTAATAGAGGAAAGTGAACATATAATTCGAAACGAATTTGAAATTCACCTGACAAGATAAAAAACAGGTTTTTATGTCCGATTCCAGGATATGGTTAATGTATTTACAGGATTAACCTAAGATTAAGAGAACTTTCTACGAAATAAAAAAAAATTGAATTTTTATGAATACAAAAATTATTGATTATGTTGAAATTCTGTCATATATAATAATAAGATCATACACGTTAGTAGATTTAGTCAAACAGAAATTTTAAAAATCAACTTCAGAGGAATATTGTACACGCAAGACTACGTCGGTACAATCTGAAAGGAATAGGACAGTCTCTTCCTTAAGCTCCGGTTGAGATTCTTCACTTTCTTGCAGAGCGTTTTGTTTTTAATTTCAAAAATGCTTCCTGTTGTGGGCTCCAGCTAAAGTGTTATCAACAACTCGAAGAAAACCTCTGCCTCACACAAACGATTTCTGCCCTTAAAATAATATTTTGGGTGTGGGAGCAAACGACAAAAATGAAGAAAATTGAGATAAATAAATTCGTGGAATATTTTACTTGATGTGTTCTGGTAAACTAGGGCAAATTTGAGCGGTTATATTTTTTGTCTGAATACGATTTCTTGTCCTTAGCTAACTGATGTTTCAATTTTGTTTTCATACGAAAAACAAGCGAGCACGTCTTTGTAGTTTTGATTTGAATGTTCTGATGTGTAGATCGTATATATAATCTGTTACTTGCACTCTCTTTTCGACATTGGGATTATTCTCTCAAATAAGAATTACCGCTTATTTCTGACGAACATACACACATATTGTCGAAGAGAACTGCTCTATTTTGTGTTATTATTTAGAGCGAAGTCGTAAAATCTTACCGACGTTTCGGGAAAACCTTTCAGTTTCACACTCCAATGCTTTGAAACTTGAAAATTTTCTCAATGGACTTGGGGTTTGAATTTTAAAGAGAGGACCGAAAACTTGATCCGAAATTCAGTAAAAAATTACTAATTATTTCTGCGTAAAAGTTTGAAAAGATATGTGCAGCAATCAAATGTTAGGAAAAATGCTCAAATTTCCTGCATTTTACTAGCGAAATTTGAGTGTCTAATAAAGTGCTCAGACATGAATAAATTCGTCCTTGCTTTAAATCGAATTTGGCTACTCCCTAAAACAAATCAATATCGTACGTGTAACTGTTACATCTGCCAGCTCCCACTGTATATTATTCTTACGACGATGCAACATTTCGCATACAACAAACATATATTTAGCATTACGGCATACAGTTCTGCTACTGTAATTTGAAACGTTTTTGAATTTTGAACAGTTCTTAGGAGCCTTCCGAATCCACATAATTATTCATATGATGGAATTTCTCAATGGGATGGCAGACTCAAAATAATCATTCAAGCATTCATCCAGTCCGCTGAATGCAATAAATTCCCACTGTCGAACCTGCAGATTTGTCATCTTTGCTTAAAGGTAAGTAGATAAAAGAAACAAAACAGGTCACAAAATAAGTCATATTTTCATAAACACAACGAGGAGTGATATTTGTCGGAAAATATTAATGTATTAAAAGGACGCAATAATTGCTCTTCGGAAGTATCCCCGCTCCATAATGTACAGTGCTCAAGTGATCTTAAATGTTGCAGAAAAATATTGAACAGCCTTAAAAATATAATATATTACTTATAGTGCCTTCATGTATACATGTGTGATAATTTAAAATTAATATTATTCCGAAATATTTGAGTCTTTTTGTAAATAACTACTGTACACTGTTACTGTTGGGTCATTGCTAAGATAGTTTTAATTAAAAAATCTTGGAGAAATAAATTTTGTGTTTTGGGTACATACTTTGAATAGACTGTTGTGATATCCATCAGAAATTATATAAAATTATTTAAAACTTGATTTCATAATGTAAATATTTTAATAAAATCCTTAAACCTCTGATTTTTTCTTTAACTTTAAACCGCCGTGATTTCCCAAACTTTTCGTATTCTTAAAGGTCAATATGTCGTTATGTAATTCACACTAAATTGCTTGATTCTCCCGCTAAATTTTGCGATAATTATACTAATTTTTCCTTATTAATTCTATATCTCTGAGACACATACAAACTTAAAGTAAAATATAGTTTTGTGTACATATATGCTTGACGGCCTGGCATAGAAACCCAGTGCATATGCGAATTTCTGTACCGAACAACTCGGTTTTTGTGCACGCACCATCCAGCAAAATGTGAACTACATACCACACATGGACTAAGGCTTACACGGGGTGGCTTTAATCACCCACTCTAATTTATTAGCGATATTAAAGAAAGAGTCGAGTTATAACATCGCTTCATTTGTAGGACTTAATGGACTCTTATAGGACGAAGTTATATTGTATAAATGTGCAATGATTTATTGCATTTTGAAAGTAAATTTTATTTCAATTTTTATTTACGTAATCTGACAAGACAACAAGACAGAATATTTGTGTATTTCACATACAGTCGAACACAACTATATTTCACGTAGTACTACAGTGGGCATACAAATATATGTTTCGACCCTATATGTTTGCCTTCTTCAGGTTGTGATATAATTTACAGAGCAGCTCTAAAAGTTGTGCGGGGTGTTCTTTTAGGGTATTGGGTTGGTGAAACGAGACCTCGTTTTCTTCAGGAGTGGGTACCATGACTTAGGGCTGTTATTTGTGAATTATCAGTACATTCTTATGTACAAATGTCAAAATAGATTACTATTTTATGCTAAGGACATGTGATAAATAGAATCATAAGTAATATTTTTGCCAATATACTTAACATTAACATGCTCTAATATACCGATATAGTTTATTAACTCTAGCAATAATATCATAGTGTTACTCAGTCTCAATCAATATTTCCTGTACTATTTTACATCAAATTTGTTTCTCCAGATTAAGCAATGTTGTCTTTAAAAGTGTTGTAGATCCTATTGGTGCATCAGTATGTTATAACAGAGCAGTGTTTGTGTTTAGACAAGTTTGTATGTCTACAACTGTAAGCCTAATGACAGCTTAGAAAATTAATTTTATGATTACGAATTTGGATCTGAAGCCAACCCAATTACATTTCGTCAATTACTTGTACAATCTACCCAAGTAAATAACAAAACCAAGGGTTCTCAAAAGGCAGGTCGCTTTGAGAAACTTTTAGAAATAAATAATGTTACAGAATGTTAGAATGTATCTGATTCCATGGGACTTTGAACCTTGCAATGGAAGTGAAAAGTAATGATTCTGTAAAAGTGCGTGTTTATCACGCTGAGTCTGCCTGATGTCATCAGAGATACTTACTTATTACTTACCATTTTTGCAGAGTCCATCTTGATAAGTCAAATATTCCTCAACTAGTCACGAAATTCTTCCCAATTTTTTTAACCAAAAGTTCATTAGAGCATTTAAATTTCCCTCAACCCTCCCTATACAGCGAAACCTCAATCCATTACATATATCTATTTCACTTCCTGAACTGTTTGTGTGTGGTATGATTTGGTGTTTTATACATAATCAAATCATACCACACACTAAACTTCAAGAACCACAGCTCACCACACGCTTGCAGAAACACACTCACTCAGAGCCATACAAGACACACAATATAGGTATAACAATTACCACTAGATAAATAAATTAACACATAAACCTCTATCATTACAGCACAATATAGCCTACACAATAACGCACCAAGTAGTCGCAATCTCCTGAAGATGGTTGTATTAACATCCGAAACATGTCGAGCAGAATATTGACATAACGAAGTAAGTGTCATCAAGTTAGTCTAACGTTATATAAATATCAAGATTATGGACTGTCCAGATATGACCATGTATTTACATTTATCACAATCCATTTTTCGCAGCCTCCTTACTACCAATCGATACAAGGATTGTGTTTTTCTTTACAGTATGTACTATTCCACCCACTGTATTAATGTCATAATTTTACACTAAAATCCGATATTTACAATTAAATATCGAGTCATTCTTCATAAATACGACATACTTAAAGGCGATTCTACAATTCTGAACTCAGTGGATATCATGTGCGTGTGTATCAGAGTGTTCCTCCTTATAGGTGGGGCACCACTATTCGTCTGCTTACGAAGTAGGTGCTAATCACGTGACTGGAATAAGAAGACCATAAATTTTGTGAGGGTAGTTCTGAATTTTGCATTTAAAATAATATTTTATTTATGTTATTCTTCCCTGCACGGGCATTTACACTCACAAATAAACGCAGGTTTTACTCCGGTTTTGTGAAGACGCCTGTACCCTACGATGAGACGCCGTGTGGTTTGGTGTAAGTTGATTGCAGTTCGAAATCGTATTGTAGGCAGGAAGTTTCTACGAGATGCAGAAGTTCTTTAACAGAATATATATCGCATATCCTTTGAAAATTCTCTAAATTGAATTTATTTTGAAGGGAGAATCATAGTCCATCCCTTTTTACATATATGGCCAAATAGACACGAAAAAGTGTATAGGAACTTAGCATTAAACTTCCCCCTTAACTGTCAATATCACTGTGCACAACAGCGTACCGCTGTACAGCAACACCACCATTTGTGATTTTATATTGCATTGTGTTGTGTATTACGTGAACACAACTAAACTGCCATGTGACCGTTAATATGTAAGGCTACTTTGTTAAAATCTACTTCTTTCAGACAGTTAATATTCAACTCACAAAGTTACCTAAGCAGATATTATTTAGCACATGCAAAATATTTTGATACCAACAGGTATTTCACCTTAAAATGTATACTGACCTAATAAAGGAATGTAATTTAAGAATATATCATTTGATATCAGCAGACAAAAATGATTTTTAAACGTTTATAACGTAGAGGTAACCTTTACTTATAAGGGAGACTCCGCTTCTTTCCTTTTATAAATAATCAGTTGCGACAAAAAAAAGATTTTTTTTATGAAAGAAACTTAGAATTTTCTTTCAAAACATCGTGAACAAAGAAGGGCTAGAGAGAACTCGGTTGTAAAATTCACTCGATTTCTGAAAAGCAACAATATTTACATTTATATAAAAAATTAATTTTAAAATGTCATTATAAGTTTGTTTTCAAAATTTCGGAAGAATTCTCACCTTTTGACATTTTAATGTAACACAGTCAGTAGGACAGGTCGTTATTAGTGGAAACATTTATTTGTCTACTTTAACAAACACCACCACGATTTCAGTGGCACAACTTTCTAAGGCGTGAGTCGGCAGTCGTTCGATTTATTGTATTTTGGTTTCGAATTTCGTCAGTATCGTAGAAAGATCCTTTTTTTGAGTGTTGTAAGTTATCATGTAGCGGAACTATCTTGCGATTGATCATTCGTCCAGAGGATTCATCCCGGATGTGTTAGGTATGATTGTAATAATGAATCCTGGATAATGAAGAGACCATTTTCCGTGGGAGATCTAGTAACATGATAAAAAAACGAACATATATATGTAAAATAACTTTCTGATATCTGAAAATTGGTATGTCGAAATTGTTGTATAAATAAAATAATTTGACTTCTGTAGTCAATTCCAAACAGCTTCTATTAAATTTGAAATAATACGTGTTTCATTTCTTGTATATTAAGCACTGTGACCTATTAACATAAAAGTAACAATGTCTTTGAATAATGTTTTAGAACAGAACGACTCAATTTCTTATTGCCATTTTATGACAACCGTTAAGTGGGAAATAATAGTTACCTGGGAAATTGGTTTTCTTTGCGATGAAATCGACAAAATTATAATAGTCACTTTGACAACAAGAATTATGTATTGATTGTATTAGTTTACTCCATCGCGCAGGATTTTTTCTAAATTCTGTGGTTTTCCATTTACCAATAAATTCTCCCCATTTCAAGAATTACTGATATTTAGTGCCTTCGTTACATAGAGCAATCATGCTCAGGCACCTACCGCCAAAATAATCCACTTAGGCTACCATATGATAAAAATTAATTTTGCCTTTCTGCTCTAATTTCTTCCTCAATCTATCACATTAAATATTGGTGGGGGGGATTTAATTGGTTAAAAATTTCATATTTAATTATCTGAACTACACATATTTAATTCAAACAAAATTAATTTAAGATATGAAACAAAACTAACATACGTTTAGAATCTGTTAAATCTCTGATAACGCAGGCTGAAAAGTTGTGTTACAGAATAAAGTTCAGAACATCTTATAGTGTAGAACAGACCAGATACTCTCTGTATTTCCCTTTAATAAAATCTCGTTTGAAGGCATTTTTCATAAACCACAAACAAACCTGTAAATATGTGCTTTTCTTTGCTTTCATCCGCGCCCCTTCCATTTCTTCCAACATCCTGTCGCCCAGGTTACATAACATAATTAAATTTTATGACCAATTGTTGCATTCAAATAGCACTGCACACTGGCGACAGGCAGTACACGAATCCTACATTGCGACTAATGTTATTATCTGCTGATAATAACGGGTTTATATAAATGGCTTGTGAAATTTGGAAATGGATTTAAATTTCTAAGAAATGTTGGTCGAAATGCAGGAAATTGTGTTATAATGTACAACAGCCTACATAGAAGTAGATTAAAACCACCATTCTTAATTTAAGAACTCGATGTCGGCGTCGTGTTGCACGTCACTACAAGATGTCACTATAAGCAGAGCCACCTGCACTGCACGTCAATCTCATTGTTCCAAAGTCTTAATCTCCAAATTTTTAAATCAAAGAGCGACCGAATACATGCACATTTGTTAGTACCTGCTGTGCATTTACCTTAAAGCCTGCAACAGATTGTTGAATTGTTGCTAGGGTACGTACAGTGATCTTAATGTATGGAGTGTCGAATGCTTAAATAAACTGGAAATAAGCTATCATATCTTCATAAATATTTTGGAGAAGAAAAGACGAACGAGTTGTTTGCTGCCAAAGGTCGAACGGTTAAAAAGGCTTCAGAGAACTGTCAGTCTAATGGCTGAATATTGGAGTTCAAACACGTTGATTTCTGACTTCGCAAGCGCCATCTATTCTCTTCCTTGAAGTACCAATAAGCATCAGCTAAAGAAAGTTTTACATTGTGTTGCATCTAAAATGTATAGCAAGAGTGCTTGTTACTACGCAAAACACGTCGTTTTTCTAAATTCTATAAGCCGCAGAAACCTCTCCGAATTGAGTGTAGATCAAGTTGACATATACAGAAGTTATATCGTAATTTCACAAGCATCACATTTGTCTAATTTTCTGTCTTCTTTTGTGTGTAATTTTGTGTGTCTAACTGTGTGTTTAATTGAGTGTGTCTAATTACGTGTTTCCAAATTGTGTGTTTATGCATGGTGAAGAAAGAGAAATTTCAGGATGCAACTAACCTGATTTTTATTTTTAAACATTTATCGCAACAAGTTTCGGGCACCATTTTACCCATCATCAGGAGAACATTTCCGTGTATTACCGCATATTGTGTTCTGCAGTGTAACAACAGAGAAATGAACCGTAAGATATGAGAGCCCTAATGTCTTTGTGTGGAATAATGAGTTGTAAACATAGTCGACAGTTCGTGTGTATACGTGTATGTCGTGGTGTTTAATTGATATCTAATTCGTGTGTTTGTCAGATCTGGTGTATAGGGTGTGGGTGTTGAGATGCATATGTTGCGCCTGCTGGATGAGGTGTTTGTGATGTGGGTGTAATTACGTGCTTCCAAGAGGGATTGTGCAGCTATTGGGTGGGGTGGGTGCATGTTCTGTTAGTATAGAGCGGGTGATGATTTAGTAATAGACCGAGTA
>Ga0123352_10011981_pt1 | contig 13688 bp, 10 predicted proteins | sample TergutLab28metaG_FD_89700 | JGI IMG/M metagenome (GOLD analysis project Ga0123352, IMG submission 89700) | Labiotermes labralis P1 segment gut microbial communities from Petit-Saut dam, French Guiana - Lab288 P1 | ecosystem: Host-associated > Arthropoda: Insects > Digestive system > Gut ...
CAAGACAGATTTTTATGTACATATGGGAATAATACTGAATATTCCTTAACAGGCACAGCATTTCATGGATGTATTCATATGATCATCTTCCCACAAAGATTCTGTTTCACAGAAGTATTTAGTTAGATATATTGGTTTATCAGAAAAGGTTGCCAAGGAGTAATATGGGACTGGACAAGAAACTTAAGAGAACTGGCAGTCCATTCATTGACAAAGACAGGCTAAGGGCTTTCTCAAAGGGCTCTCTGCTACAAAAGCTTGGGAATGACTCAGCTACAACAAAAAGCAGCTAAGCATAATGATGAGGCTGCTAACACAGCACTGTACTCCAAGGGACATCTGTTTGTCATGTCTGGGTACTGACATTCTTCCTTCAGACACTGACCAGTTACCAGGGCTTTTCCTTCAGACATACGCAGAACACTGAGAACTTTTATAGTAGTACACAAGAAAATATGACTACAAAAGGCAACAAATAATAAAATCTGAACTAAAGAAAAATCTATTGTTTTAAATTTTAGTACAATAGTTTCTGGTTGTACTAATTTATTTATTTATTTCTTCAAAGTAAATATCATACATTATACAATAAATAATACACTTACATTTTTTTCTCTCTCATACAAATCAAGCAGGTTTTTTATATATAAGTATAAATGGATATGACAATAGAAAAGAAACCAATAAAAAGAGAAGTCTTAAATAAATCATGTGCCACACATACAGCAGGCCTGTCATACTCATGTTATATGCACATCACATCCATCAGTCATGTGCCATACATATGCCGGTTGTGTGTACATGCACGCACACACACGTGTACGTACATATGTATGTATCAGGCCCATCACACTCATATGATGTATACTAGGTCCATCAAAGGCAAGTAAATTTTGAGGTTATTTTTATTACAAGACCATATGTTCCAGCACGCAAAATAAAATGAAGAGACGAATTACAATATTCATGATTCAGTTATGTGTTACAAAGTTACTTAATACTTCTGCTTGTACTGAAACATACATGGCTTTAAACTGAAAATGCTTCAATTAACCGTCAAAATAATTAATTCATGAGAGTTATTCCAAGAACAGGAAAGAACATTCTGCAGTGATATTGCTGCAAATGAAAAATAAAACATATTCCATCTCTCTGAACACTTTTTCTGCCAGTCATTGATATGTCTGGGATCACCATTCCATCCATTTTAAGATGCAACTGGGGCCTTCTACTATCAATTCATTCTGCCCAATATTTTGCCCATGCCATTGCTGAATAAACAGTACTGGTGCCTGTCTACCCTCATCTATCACACTTCAAGCAGCACACAGTTGTTCTGTCTTGTGAACCAGTGGGGTACAGTCTAGAAATCTTCCAAATTTATTCCTTTAAAATCTGAGACTTTCAGGTAAAATTGCTGGCTAACAGGGGCTCAACTGTCTGACAGATGAAGTGTAAAAAGATTGTGTTTTGATGTGAAGGCCACAAAAGGTGATATCCTCCTTTATCTAGGAGTGACACATGAGATGCCTATTTGATAGGCAGCTTCTTACAGTATCAAAACACTACACTGCACGTACTGCATCCTGGAGACAAGTGTAGTAGCAATCCACATACCAATCCACATCTGAGGAGTCTATTGCTTTTACCATAAGCCATAGAAGTAAAGTGTGTACAGTGAGTAGCAATGGGCTGGATAGAGTTCAATTTCTGAAGAAGGAATTTTCCTTATACAGACTCCAATGCAATGTGAAAAACTTATTAACACCAACAAATGCACACTCAATAATTTATGCGTACTGTCTTTTACACAGCTCCTACATGTTTTGCTGTTATTATCTTGCCATCTTCTGTTAGCTCCCAGAAGATGGCAAGATTTTAATGCCGAAACCTGTATGAGCTATGTAAATGAAAGTATGCATAAATTATTGAATAGTGCAATTGTTGGTGTTACATAAGTTTTTCACTTTGTAATACTGCATGGAATAAACAATGTAAAAGTCCTATGCAATGCTACTGGGAACACAGACATAAAGCATCTGGCCACTCAACTCAGTCTAGTACCAATGGAATAATAATACCTCCACAACCCATATATTTTAAACATGTAGTATTTAATTAAACACGGATATTACCGTAATTTTTGCATTTCATGCTTTTAATTTCTCTACATAAATTGTTACTTCCAGCCAACTCTCGAAGAAGTCGTGCTTCTTCTTGAATATTAGCGATTGTTGTTGTTGCTTAATAACCAAATGATATATAAGAAATGTGGTCCTGTCACATTCTGATTCTAGTTCTTAAGATGTCTTAAAAAGAAATAATAAGAATCTTAGGGTTTAAAGGGGAATGTGTGTGTGTGTGACAGAGCAACTCTTCAGCATATCAAATGTTTTATATTAGTCCTTTGACACCACAGCTGGACATTTAAATAGTAGTGCACCATTTATGTAAAATGAGAATATTCTATGAACCAAAAAAAGATAAAATTATGAAATACACACCATTTGTAAAAAAAAATTGGAGATTGTGGAGCAAGTCTCAAAAAATTCAATAAGTATATTTGTTGACTAAGCATATGAAATGTGGTCTCTGAAGGGCAGTGGTACGCCCGTCCTACATATAGCATGCACGATGGCTAAAGCTTCAACAGTGAACCTGAATATAACCTGTCACACACTTAACAGTCACTGTGAAAAAATCTTAACTCTTGACCCTTATGACAGTTTCTCAACCTCGCTCACATATCTTCTGGACGACACTGCCTTCCATAAGCACTGGATCCAAACACCGATGTACAGCACTGCCAAGGATTTCATCCAGGAAAAAGTGAACCAGACTAGAACACATAACATCACAGAACACAGTAATCTTGACACACATGACTGTGAGAGCCTCAAATCTCAGTTCACTTACTGGACACTTCCCATTCAGTGCTCTCACAAAGTGCATTAGATCGTTACAGAATGATGAACACATCCCTGTATGTCCATTCACAGATTTTATCTTTGCCATTGGTGAAGAGATTTTGATTCAATTTATTAGCAGACCCTACATAGAAAGTTGTGGGCCGGGTAGCGTAGTCAGTATAGTGACTGGCTACAGGCTGGACTGTCCGGGGATTGAATCCTGGTGGGGGCGAGATTTTCTGCACGTGTCCAGACCGGCCCTGGGGCCCACCCAGCCCCCTGTACAATGGGTACCGGGTCTTTCCCAGGGGTAAAGAGCGGCCAGGGCGTGACACTGACCCCTCACACCCTTCTAGTGCCATGGTCAAGAAACAGTAGAGCTATACCTCTACTCCCCCTGTGAGCTGTACAGCCTGTACAGAGCTTCCATGCAAACATAATTCATATCTGTAACAGTGTCACTCTGAGTAAAGCTCTAAACAAAATGAACCACTTTTCTCCAAAATGGCACATTAATCCCAGATTCTGGTACATGACAAAACACGATCTTAAAGATTTTTAATTTGAAGTATGTTATTACATGGTGAATATGAAACCAAATACAAGCAAAATAATGCGTTCTTCAGTTTCTGATAAAATGAAATATAATTACTTCTAAAGTTAATGAACATTAAGACCATACAAAAATGCAGAATTGCCCCCCCCCCCCAAAAAAAATATTTCAGACTATACTCACTGCAAATTGAAATGTCTATGCACAGTTGCATAATGGTGTATTTACTCTAAATGGGAGTGTCCAATCTACAGCCCACCAGGTTGTGATATGTGGCCTGTGGTCACATTTGAAAATTATATATGTAACAATAAAAATTACACAATAATTTAGCGGTTAGGAGTATCACTTCTTCTGATTTTTACACATGTGGCCCATGAACCAGCCTACAGTAAGGATTGTAGCCCTTTGCCATAAAAGATTGGACATCTCTGCTCTAAAGAAAATGGTTACCCTGAAGTATGAACTCAGTAAAGTAAAGGTCAAAGGTAAAGTTGCCCCCATACATGTAACGAAGGCATACAGGGGGAGCAGAGGCATAGCTCCACTCATTTTTAACCTCAGCACTAGATGTGGGTGTGTGGTTAAAATCATATCCAAGCGACTTTACCCCTGGGAAAGAACCCTGGTACCCACCAAACTGAAGGCTGTGCAGGGCCCAGATCCAGTCTGGATAGTTTGGAGAAGAGAAAGATCTCGTGTTCCTGCTAGGAATCAACCTACAGCCACATAACTATACAGACTACATTAATGCAACTCCAGTATGAACACATTTACAATTTGTAGCCACTGCTCAATTCTTGTAGCTTTGAATGAGAAACACTATGGTCACAACATATGGTGGATCAGGAGCAGAAATGACCATGGCATGTTCTAAGACAAAACTTCTAATTTGACTCAAGGGAATGAGTAAACTAGTGACATCTCATACTGTTGTTTCTAGTAGCTAGCAAAATAATGGACATATAATATTACTTACTTTTCATCATCAACAAATTTCCACAGATATAGATCCAAATAATGGGTGTCAACTTGAATTTGCTGCAGACCATACCGACTGAATGTACGCAACCGCACACACTCAAGAAAGGTCTGCAAAAGGAAGCAAAATGATGTCAATGTACTGTACAGCACCAGACCTTCCTTGGACAGATCACAAAACTTGTCTTACGGATTGATTGAGTGATGCATATGTCATGTAGCAATGTTTTGAGATAGTTTAATGATGCTCTTTTAAATGCAAATACTATATAACACTGATTCAGATGGGAAACTCATTATGAATTTTTAGCTGATACAGACTTTGATGGAGACAGTCACTGCTATTTAAAGGTACTTATGACATCTATGATGCACTTGATGGTACTTTTCAGTACCCCAAATTATAAACAGTCAAATGATAGAAAGATCAGTGAACAATAAAGAGCAAGAAAATTATCATGGCCTAACATAAGACAATATCCTGGAATTTATATGAAGGGGCTCTTGGAATTGACACCCCCCCCCCAAAAAAAAAAAACTCTTTCAGGGTAGCTGGCCTCCTGGAACTATGAAGCAGGTGTGTTAATCACTGGATAATTATGTGTAGTTTGAAGACTATGTTACCTTATTTATTTGGGGGCACTGAGGAAAACCTTGAAAACCTATTACAATTTGTTTGTAATAATTATGCAAGTAACATCATACATGCCAAAAGCTGCCTTCAAAGATGATGGCCTAGTTATTAAAATTCTAACTGGACTGTACACCAGCAGGAGAACTGAGTGGGACAGGCAAATCCTCTAATAACTCCTTGTATTTACCTACACAATTAAAACATCTGGCACAGCTGGTCCAATGAGACGGAAAAACCTTGCTGCAACAGTGTCTGAATACACAGTGTATATTACCATATGTCTTCAGTGTGTAGCATGCACACTATGAACACTCACGATGCTCTCAGAAACATATATTTCTAAACACATATTTCATAAAAGAGTTTTTGGCCATGCAACATCAGAATAGTATTTATTACCTAGCGTTTTGCTAGATTCACCAATTGTAAAAAAATGTACGTCCATTCTATATGTTGGTCTACTGTTTAATGACATCATGCACTCTGATATGCAGGTCCCAACATTTCTGAAGGCAATATGCCCCCAGGATTTGGAGTAGATCACAGCGTAACCCAGCAAGTTAGCTAAACTGACATTGCATGTGCACTGTATTCATGAGATACCCAGTTCAAATATCAGGCAGAACACCAACTATCTTGTGTTTGTGCTGTTCCCTAGCCCTTCCAGGCAAATATGCCAGGATAGTACATCAACCTTTATCCTACTGGGGTGGGTATTTAAATTTTAGTGCATAGTTTATGAAAAACCTGTGTATTATTTGAAGCAAAAGAGATAAAATTACGAAATAAACAGCATTTTGAGGAAAAACGAGGTTATGCAGCATGTCTTAAAAATGCAGTAGACTTCCTTGTTGCCAAAATACATTCAACAAATTTCTAGGGGTGGTTTCTTATGTGCCTTCGCGTATGTGAACACTGAACTTTAAAAGGTTAAAGTACCTTGAGACTAATCTTGATGATGCCAGTCAGGATGGATACTTTAGAGAACTCAACAGACGAGAAAATCTCTATGCGTTCAGAGAACAGTTTCTGAATATTGGTCACTAAGCTAGAGTCCAGTTGGCTGGGTGCATAGGAGGACCAGTTTGAGCGATACACATGTCTTGACACACTGGCACTTCAGTGTCACCAACATGGAAAAGAAAACACAGATTTTCTCTAAACAGTTTTGACCACACAATATATTACCCTTGTGGCTGCTGTTGACTTATACATGAGAAGAATCTGATTATGTGAAGTTTGTGCTAACTGATCAAGTAGCCCGTAAATGGCCAGCAGCAAGTACTTTCACGTCCGCTTCTGCTCCCTGATGCACTCCCTCCAGTAAAAATACCAGCAATTTTCACTTCTCTTCTTCAGCCTTTATCGATTAGATCCTTCTAATCTGTTTAAATTCATAACTACTAAATCTGTGATCTAGACCAGTGAAAGGATTATGTGGAATGGGGACTGGCCCATTCCAAGAAAGAGAACAAACACAAATCTTGACAGACATTATTAATATACAAAGTAAACTGCTTGTGTTATGGAAATATATACATTACTTTCCAGCCTCCTGAAACCTTACTTTTACTACATTTTCTGAAGTATGCTCAATACAGCTGTTACCAAAATGCACTGTTTTCCATGTATTTAATTCATGCATTCATCAGGATCCACTGCACCTACATACACGCAAATCTTATAATAAAAATCAAAGCAGTGCCTAACTGTATAAGTTTCCATATGCCGTTATAATAAAGTGAACAAGTATTATGGTACACAGGTGGCATGAAGATTCAAAATATATACACAGCCACAAATGGATTAGTTCCAAAACCTCTCGTACTGCAAATATATAAGCAAAGCATCAAATCACTATATTTATGTGTGCAGAAGGCATGCATACTGCTGAATGGTAATCATATAATTCTTTATTTTGTTCTTCCTACATTACAGTTGCTCTTATTTCATCATGGTACCTGTGAGTTCGTCTGCTGGAATCGGAACTTCTTTCTGCCTGTTGTCCCTCCTCATATAAGGCACCAACCTGACTATCCACAGCAGTAATATCCTCAACAACACGCTTCATCACAGCCCGCACTGTGCGCGGTTCAATCGTGTGCAACCAGTCACGAGTCTCCACTGATTTCCTCAACATCTAAACGACAGTAATGATATTCATTAACTTAAACCTTTCTTGCACTCCATTATTTTGTTTTAGTTATATTATGTCTGTGCAGGATTTATGGTGTACAAAGTGGAAATGGGCAGGTTTTTCTATGAGAACTTTGATTTCCTCCTGCCAATTATCATTCCACAATTGTTCTATATTCATTTCTCATCTGGGACCATACAACAGGCCACAGTACCAAGGGACTCAGTCTCATCCCATGTCAAAAATAAAACAATTAATTGTATCGTAGTCTTCTTCTACCTCCATGAGAATTGGGTGAAGCAAATTATGAAGTTATGAGGTTTCAAGCTTGCTCTTAAAATTTCCCCTAGGTCTCTGTGTTTGCATTGTTCTGGTAAGCACTTTCTCAACTGTGTAACTGAACAGGACAATGTTTATTAATGACAAAGGTGGAAGACTATTTCAGATGCTGTGTCCTCTTCTAAGTCAACAACCCAGAACTTGCCTGAAGTGGCCTCCCCCCCCAAAGGGGTAAAAATGTTCCCATGCTTAAGTTAAGTACCGTGCCATGAAAACATATGCAGGAAAGTACAGCTCCTGCCTTTAACCTTGATAACTGCATGAAACATTGAAACTTCAGCAACCGTTACTCAGCTTGGATATATTAGAAAACAAAAATAAAAGCCTACAGCAACAGCAGGTGATCCCAGGACACAGTCTAAAGTACTCTCGCAATTCAATCCAATATTTTAAGATTTATGTGTCTCTATGAATGAACCTGCCTGTGACACACTGAGCCCCTGCATTCTCACGTAATGGTTCAGCAACTCCTGTGCCGCAGCTCTCATGTTAGAGCAAATTTCTGTCTCACTGGTAAGGATTCCAGATCCATAACGATCATCAATGCTGAACCACTCATCAGTCAGGCTTAACTGTAAAATTAAAATCAGAAATTTACATCATGAGCTTATCACAAAATAATGTTCCTTGAAATGTACTCATTAATCTAAGACTAGCAAAGCCACCATTTTTTTTGCCAGGGTTTCTCTTAATATAAACTGCATTTACTGTGTTACTTCATCTAAATACCTTCTTCAGGGCATGTACTAAGCATTCTTCTGTAAAAACATAACAATATATTCTTGTAACTAACTTACACTTACCAAATAGTGCACACTTGAAGTCTCAAATTCCAGGCACATTTTTGAAAGTAAAAGCAGTATGGCTGGAGGAGACTTGGTATCACCAGAATCACAAAAACCTCGTGCAGTTGCCGTCAGATAATGTAGAAAGCCAACTATCAGATCTTCACGAACATTATCTATACAAAATACTTCACGGAAATGAGGCTTCAAACCAAACGTTAAATCTGGCTGAGAGAAAACCTGGAACATTGTATTTAGTGTTGTTTGTTGCTTATTCTGGAAATAATGTATGTCAGGCATGCCAGACTGGTGGCCTGCAGGCTGCATGGGGGGAAAGCAGGAAGGAAGTGAAAGAGAGGAAAGAATGATTATCATCTTTTCTGAATTTGAGTTGTATGATAGGTAAACATACCATGCCATATATAGACACAAAGCATAGGATGATGTATGCAGAATAATAATTTATAACATGACATTTGCAACATAATATACACAGCTGTGATAGATTCAGATGTCTGCATAGAACATGCAAATGAAAACAAACCTACCAAGAGATCTTGCAAGACACTTTTCACTTTTTCAACAGTGGCTATTACAAGCGAGGTGAGAAGTTCCGACAGGCTGGCAGAACCATCTCCACCTTGGTTGATGAGTTTTGGAGCAGCCAGACTTTGCCTCACTTGAGTCAATGTGTCACAGAAGTGAGTCTTCAGAGAATGAAGGTGGGAGCGACACTGTCTCCGTCCAGCATGTAACACAATCTCTGTTCCAGTTCTTAAAATTGAGGAATTTCAGTGTTAATTCCATAATTTGAAATGAATTTCTTTCATCTTAAAAATAATTTTTCCAAAAATCTAATTACTTTTTTACAAAACAGTGATAAAGTTGAGATATTTCCCATGCTTTCTGACTCTCTGTTTGTGTGTATAGTTCATCTCTGAAGCTACTGAAAAGATGAGATTTTAAAGTTCTCACTAATGCTCAATATTGAGATTATGGTCTTCTGGGGTGTGAAGCTGAGACATTTGGTAGAAAGGCATAAGTGGACCAGCACGGTACTCATGCTTGTGCACAGCGGCACTGGTATCTGTACACACCTATTTGGTGGCTCTCTGAGGGCAAGTGCAACAGAAGGAAGATGTGGGGTACAGCTGCAACACAATACCACAGTTTTCCTTCTCTCCCACCTATGCAGAGAATTTGGGCATCCTATATCATCAATGTAATGGGGGAACCTGCTGCATCCATCTTTCACATCCCAACATCATAATCTCAACTTTCAAATGGGTCTGCTTAAAATTTATATTGTGATTGTCCAAAAAAGTATTCAGTTTCAATATTGGTTCAGTACAACTCCTGATTTCAAAGATACTCAAATAAAGGCTTAGGATTCATTGAAAAAATGGCTCATTATACCAAAAATTGGTACATAACAAAATACAAACACAACTAAGATCAGAACTTTTATTTCAAACATTTACTCTGACAGTACAGAATCACACGTAGTACAATAAGCTTTGTAGTCACAGATTGTGTCAGCAAGAAAAAAACTGCAGGGCCAATGCAAAAAGCAATGCCACCCCATTAACATAGTTTGAAAATCTGCATACATAACTGAAATACCAATGTACCATTCCAGTCCTGTTCTTAACGTGTTTTCTAATTACCTCAGAATTTTTCATATTTCCCTCAATCACTCTAACCAAGGAACATAAATTTAACAATCAGAATGCCAAGCAAACTAGTGTAATCTGCAAATTTGTATACACACTTCAAAGATCCAAACACCAGTAGCACAATATCTCAACACTGAATCAGTCATGAAAGTTGTCCTGTGTCATATTTGTGTGTAAACAGTCAGCTACCAATGAGACCCTAATTAGCCCTGAATGTGTGTCATAAGTCTTGATAATGTAGTGTGCAGTTAGTTTAGTCTTGCATTTAGTAAACAGAATGGAATGTTTGGGTCATAAAACCTTATGGTTTACTAACAGGCAGCTGAGTAATGGTTCTTAGGTAGGGAAAGGAAACATATCCACGAAGTGCTTTGCATAAGTTGTGACTTCTCTCAGTTCAGATTTTGCTGTTCTACCCCAGTAGGTGCACAACAGTTTTCCTCAATGCAACGTGAGGTTTCGCGTGTGAAACAGGCTCGTTTGCTGTCTCAGAATCGAATACTAACATCGGAAGACTGGACACACGTCACAATAATCACTGGCCTTGCCAGAATACCATGAAAAGGCATGTCACGTGTGTTCAGCGAGGGGTGTGATACGAAGTGATGTTCAAATGTGTCAAGTGTGACATAGTGCTTTGTGTGGACCAAAATTGTTTGGCATATTACCACAAAAAAAAAAAAACTTATAAGACATCTTTTCATCCGTCCTCCATCCAAACAGTTGAAGCTTCAACCACAAGGATATTTATAAATTTTTATTAGAGACTTAGCTTCTCTATTAAGCAATAAGGACATTACAGCATTTTTAAGGCATTCTGAGCAAAGACAGTTTCCTTCCTCACAAAATGTTCTTTGTTTCACAAATTTATCCCACTTAGTTCTCGAAATATTCAGGTTTTTCAGAACACATGCACAAAATTTAAACACCCCGCATAATAATCCGGTGAGCTGGGACTTAAAGATGGGATTTAACTCAGCATTTAAAGAGTTGAAAAACATCAACATAAGAATATTAAATCTCTCTTTATATTCATTATAGAAATATTTACTTTACCTGGCAAAGTCTGTGTCAGAAAATAAAGTATTCATAGCTTGAAGCCTACGATGGAAGCGGTCAAGTGCTCGTACCAGCACCACTGTGTCCTCTGCTCCACCCTCTTGTTCACGCTCTACTCGTTTTTCCACCATATTGAAATACTGCTGCATGTTGCACAGCACAAAGTTTCCCAGTTGTGACAATGCCACAGAATCCAACTCATCACTTGCCAAGGTAAGAAAGAGACAATAAAAAGTATCAGGAGAAGAATAACTTCATAATGAGAATTTTATTTTCAGGCTGCAATTAACATAAATTAAAGTAAAGGGAAAGTTGTCCCTGTCCTCAATTAAACCTTTAAATGCTGAAAAACTAGTGATAAGCCATTCCCCTGCAGTAACTTTTTTTTTATTCTCCTTAAATACTAATATCAGTAAAGAGTAAACAGAGACTGAATTACTACATAAGAAGTATTTCCAAGAACTGTGAACATGTGTAGAAAGTCAGCCTGCATCGTAGTTACACATATGTAGTATTCCTTCATGCAAGGATATGGAACATATAACATGTGCAATATATACATATGTTTGTGAAGACATACTGTATTGGTGCAGAACATGCCATACTGCATGTAAAGATTATGCAGCTCTCTTTCTGGGCTTTTGAACTGATCCTATACCACACATATTTCCACAGACACCTTCTTCAGGATGTTATCATCCATCTTTCACAGTGATCTGCCTACTATAGTATTTTTAATGCAACAGAAGGAGATATGTCTAGATTATTGTAGAGTTTATTTACTCTGTGTACTGAGTTTCAGTACCATTAAGAACCTCATTTCTTTTCATGTTTATATTTAACACTATGAATGAAAATAAACTGAGTACACTCACCACTGTTGAATGTCATGTGTGCGTGGTCTGTTGATGAACATGTCATTATATGAGGCTACAACCAGGCAAAGGTCACTGAGAAAACCTGAACTCCCAATATCCACAAATTCAATAATATCCTGAAAGAAGCCCATAATAGCATGTATCACTATCATATATCATGGTCACATGGGTTCATATTGTTTCATGCTCATGTGGTCTTCTTGAAGCTAAGAATGGTTATTGTGACTAAAACTATTTATGTCTTCCTCAGTCTCTCCATGCAAAGGCCACAGTAAAGATAAAGCTGTTCCTGCCCATGCCATGAAGGCATATAGAAGGAGCAGAGGTTATGTCCCTCATTCTTAACCTCCACATTAGATTGACAGAAGTGGTGAACTTCATGCCCTGTGCACTTTACCCCCCAGGAAAGAATGATGTTACACATTAAATAGGAGGCTGGGTGGGCCTCACACCTAATCTAGGCACTTTGCAGAAGGTAAAAATCTCTTGTCCTCCTGTGATTCGAACCCTGGACTGTCCAGCCTGTAGCCTAGATACTATACCAAGAATAATCCTTTGCAGTCCAAAACTGCTTCCTCCCACATCTTCTTCTGAATTTATTAGTTGCTAGTTATTCTGTAATCTAAGACTACATAATCTGTGTTAGTAAAAGAGTTCTTAAATGAACTACAAATAAATATATAAATACATACATAAACACTAAAACTAAAATTACAAATTTTCATGCCTTCTCAAAATTTGCTTTATAGCTTGTGTATTTCGTATCCAAGGCCTTGTTAGCAATTACAGTTAGGGGGTAACACTCTGCTTGATGGAAAATACATACAAATATATAGGCATTCATGCAAAAATACAGTTGAGAAAATAGAAGTCTGTGATATTAAATGTCTTCTGTGCACTAGATCTATGCAAAAAATATATATTCCAATCAACTGCACATGTTGTTTAATATGTATATTATTATTTCTCCAACATATTTTGGCTAATTATAATTGCCATCCTTATGGAGACTGTTGCTGCTTTGTATCAACAATCTCCAAGAAGCTGGCTGTTATTAATGGCTAAAATGTGTCAGAGAAGTGGTAATATACATGTTAACTAACATATGTGCAATTAGTTGGAAATGAATATATTCCCGCCATCTGTTGTTCTTGTATTTGAACTACAATAACAAAAGTAACAAAGTGTAAAGAGCAAATACATAACCTCACTTGGTACAGTAACGGAGTTCATGGTGGAAGGCTTCCAACAGTGGTTGTCTGTGAGAGAATACGATGTTGAAAGCCCTCTATCCGAGGATAGTACAGGGTTCATTACAAAAAGTGGAACTTCAAATACCTTAATTTAAACAAACTCAAAGTATGCTAGAACTGTAACATGAAGCAGTAAAGCACATCTTTAAATTTTCACTTATTTTTGAGATAGGCGAGCCAACCTGGTCTTGCAGTCCCTCCAACACAGTTAGCTGTTCACCTAAACGAGTCTCTGCGTGTGCCAGAAACTCTGCACACAAAGAATCTGCTGGTTCTTGCAGCTGCAGCAGCAAATCAACTGACTCAGCCAGTTCCTTTGCTGATGCCTGTAACAGAAAAAAAAAAAAAAAAACTATAAAGAAAACCTTAAAAGCAACCAACCACAAACAAAAAAAAAAAAAAAAAAAAGAAGAAAAGAAAGGAATCGAAGATAGAAATAAAAAAAATGAAATGAAAAAAAAAGAAAAAAAAAAAACAAAAAAAA
>Ga0123352_10011982_pt1 | contig 13688 bp, 4 predicted proteins | sample TergutLab28metaG_FD_89700 | JGI IMG/M metagenome (GOLD analysis project Ga0123352, IMG submission 89700) | Labiotermes labralis P1 segment gut microbial communities from Petit-Saut dam, French Guiana - Lab288 P1 | ecosystem: Host-associated > Arthropoda: Insects > Digestive system > Gut ...
ACTCTTTTCCTGGAATTCTTTGTTCCCCCACTCCCCATTACCCAACTGAACCTACCTACTGTTCTATATAATTTCATATACCAGTACAAGTTACGAAATGTAAGCGATTTTTAGCTTTAGGTTCGAAAAAGTGCCTGTAGTTCCAGCATGTCTGCTCGACCCCGTTCATCCACACGAATCCCACCGAACAGACTTGCGTCAATTTTTATGTTACGGGCTTCTGTTAAAATCTGTCGAAAAACTCGAAATTTGGTTAAAATCGGACAAAAACACCGGACCATTTACATGTAGAGCCAAGTATATATTGTACTGCCAGAGACATGTGTAAGTAAAGTTGCGTTTCCATGGTAAAAATGGTTACGTGAACGTGCCACAAAATTACGTTATACATTCATTGCCTAAACGTGTTTAATTCTTACTACCTCAACTATTACATGAAGCTTATACCTGCATCCTAGTACTCAATGGCTATACAAACATTGTTTCATAATAGAGAATCTGCGGATATTTCTTGAACGTAGGGACACAGTATTCGATGCATAACAAATTTAGAACGAGGTACACAACGTTCGCTTTAATTATTCACGGACTTCATTTTACACGCCAATAATGTAAACAATGTGTCTTGCAGAGTGGGTATATATGAGATATTTCCTCTGGAAGTTAAGTAAATTTCAATTTACGCAGGAAATTCGACCTTCGGAAGAGAATCCTGAATGTGTCAGTTGGGAAACATAAAGAACAATTAGCCGCATGCAGGATTAACGTGTCTGCAATTAACCCTTCTGGGCGTTTTTTCTTTACTGCCAATCTTTGATTCAAACTGCCCACAAAGGAACCTGATACTTTCAAAACGATACAGAAAACAAATGAGGAGTAATGACAACTTACACCAACATCACACGATTGAAAAATGACGCGCAACAATCACCCTCGTCATTTCCAACGAATCTTTGAGAAGTTCTCTACCGATTAATGTTGGTGCGATACACCGCATTTGTTTTTTGTAACATTTTGAGAGTGTAAAGTTCACTTGTAGCCAGTGTGTTTGAACAGACGCAAGAACAGCACTTATTTTGAAACACCTCTTACCTGCACTAAGTACCTTATAAATATTACTGATTCGTCGTCGCGGAATACTCTTTTTTAACACTCGTCACGAATTTCATGGATGTGCACGGCAACAGCGGTTTGGACAATAGCTTTCACGGATGAGAGGGGATCGTTAGCATGCGCAATCAAATAGCCAATGATGGCGTCTGTGTAGTGTGTGGGTTATGGTGCAGTTATTTGTGTTCACTACATTCGTAAAATTCATGTGTTGTGTGCTGTAACGTAATTTAGGAAAAAATAATCCGCGTTGGTGATTTACCATGAGCAAGTACATGTATTCCACAGCTAATTTGTCCGACAAAGAATTAAAAGACCAAGGAAACCGATTGTTCAGCTTGAGAAAATACGAAGATGCAGTGTCGTGCTATACAAAAGCGATTGTACGTGTACACTTTGGCGCGTGTTTCGCTGCTTGTAAACTGTTTGTGTATTTCTTAAACTGATTGTATTAAAAGATATGAGTAGCTTAGTCGTTAGGGGCAATACATTTTCAAGGTCGCCTGAACAAGTTGGTGACAATTATAGATGGAAGTTTAGTTCAGTAAATTGTAATGTTAATAATTGCAGATTAAAAACCCCAACATGCCAACGTACTTCACTAATCGGGCCCTTTGTCATCTCAAGATGAAACGATGGGAAGCATCATGTCAGGATTGTCGTCGAGCTCTTGACATGGATGTTAATCTGGTTAAAGGGCATTTCTTTCTTGGCCAAGCACTCCTTGAAATGGAAAACTATGATGAAGCAATAAAACATTTACAGAGAGGTAAGGCGATCTTCAGCCACCAGTGTAGCATTTTCTTCCTCAAAGTGCATACAGCCATGCTGAATGGACACAAAATTTGAAGACAACATTTTACAGGCATATCAGCAGAATATATTTCATTTAGTAGGCTGCTACATTTAGTAGTCTGTCTTTATCTGTATGGTCAAGTAGTTCTTGGACTTCTTGACCCTGAAGATGATCTGTTGAAATGCTGGGAGATATTCCAAAGTTCCTGAACTTTTTTTTTTTATTTGTTACCTAGTTTATTTTTGTCAGGTTAGAATAATGGCCTAAGTATTTTGCCGTCAAATACTTGTAATTATGTTTTGTTATAAATGTTGAAGAGTCACCAAGTTGAGTAACATTGTTTATGCTAGAGTGCTGAATGTTGAATACTGTGACTGTTGTTAAGATTTGAAGGATGTGACTCAGTACCAAATCTCTTGGTAGCAAAGGGAAAATCTTAATTCCTCTACATTGGATTGATTCCCAACTGTCTTATCTGGGGCCTGTCATGTCACAGACTGAGCTGTAACGGCTCATATTCATTATCATTATGCAGTCAATTTTAAAGTTGAACGTCCCATAGTGTTTCAGTTAATAATTATGTAATTACACTGAGCACAACTAGTGTATATGTTAAACTCAAAGATCGAAAACACTCATTGAATGGAAAAAAGACCGCAACGCGTTGTGGTATTTGAGAAACTGTTACAGCGCGAAATGTCGTGTTGTGACTGTTTTTAAACAACCGCAATGTGTTGTGGATGTGAAGATATGCCATGAAGCGAAAGTCATGCTGTGGCTGTTAAAGGAAATGACCACAACGAGTTCGGACTTCATGAATCGAATCAACATTGAGCGAGAAGGTGCAAAATCTGGTCAGGAACAACGAGCTCAAAAAATGGTTTCTGTCTCCAACTCAAGTCTTCCAGCAGTTGATATTGGGACAAACGTTGTGGTCAGGGTGCCTGACCTTGATCAAGGACTTCTAGCCCTCAGAAATGTCCTAGCATCCATTGTTGATGTCAACTCTTCTGGGCTTTATCTGTTGGGCATGAAGGAAGGCCTACTTGAGCGGCTGTATGCTCGCAATGAATTCACAACTGCTGACAACAACTTCATCAAGGTACATGATGTGCCCTCAAGTTCACTGTCTCTTCGGTCAGCCTCAGTGATAATGTATGGAAGTAAGCAGGGATTTGTAAGCTGCCACTGTAAGAGGTATTGCATCGATAAAAAGTGCAAATGTCGTTTCGAAAAATATGAAGTGTAATTCTAACAGCTCCTGCAAAACTAAATGAGCTTCGCCATTGTTCTTTAGTAGGCCTACATTACATGTATTTCTTAGCAATAAATTACTAAACGTATAAACGTTTAATTTAAAAGACATTTCGCATTGTGGCTGTTTCTCTCATACCACAACACGTTGTGGTTGTTTCAAAACATTTGCAACACGCAATTTCACATTGTAGCTGCTTCTGTAATGCCACAAAGCGTTACGGTTGTTTTTTCCTGCTCAATGTGCGTCTTCGATCTTTGAGCGTAACATATATATTTCATTAGTGCAAGAGGTCAAAACAGGTCAAAACATGTCGCACAAATAAAATACATTACTAGTTGTGTTGACTCATTTTGTAATTATTATGCAGTCAGTCAAAGCAAGGTGCTTAATGTGTGCCAGGATGTTGAACTATCATTTTATTGTCAGTTTCCATGCAGACGAAAATGAATATTGCAGTTATTTACAGCTGTAGTGCCAGATGACAGCAATCAAGGGTAAAGGAACACATGTTTTTGTTTGTATCGTGTTGACCATTGTGAAAAAAAATGTACATCTGTATCATATAACATGAATGGCCACAGTGTGGCTTATGCAGGTTACCTAAAAAAGTAATGTTCAGGTGGTTGACAAGCACTTGAGGGTGACTGTGAATGCCATATTAAAAGATGTTCTATAGGAAGGAGATTTGTACCCAACTGAAACTAACCTACTGTAGTTGGCTGAACAGAAATTAGATACTATCAAGTAAGAAAGGGTAAAGCAATCCAATTAGGGGCCTGGAGGGTTCCAGGAGGTTGAGGCTCCCAGATTTCAAGACTGTCAGCACATGAAAGTGGTAAGATTGTCAGCCCTACACACTGGCCATCTTTACCCCCAGGAAATATTCCTGGTACTCATTTCTGTTAGAGGCTGAGTCAACCCCAGGGCCATAGTGGAATCATAAGGATCATGTCAATAAAAAATTCCAATGAAACCATCGGGAATTGAACCTGTGACCTTGCGGCTTGTAACACAGTGCCGCAACCATCTGCGCCACCGTGAACCCCATCAAGTGAGAAAGAAAACTAAAATAGTTTATTAATGCGGTAATAAACAGTAACACACCTTGTTATTTGGGAAATAATTATCTAAAAAGCCAAGAGGCTAATAACCCTTCTTCGGACGCTTGTCTTGTTTGTAGATGCTTAGCGGGTTTCCACTGTAGTGGGCGGCTTCTTAAAGTTGGGTCAGTAAATAGTTAAAAAGTTGTTCAGCAGAGCATTCATCATTCAAAATTGTGTGGTACTTTGATTAAACAAGTTTCATTGTTGAGTAAGGAGATTTATAAGAATGTGTTGTGCTCCAAATGGAGATCAATCTCTGGGAAAATTTTCTGGTTTGAGTGTTTTTTATTTTTTTGGAATGTGCTTCCAGAACACTAGCGTTGAACTGCAGCTACGTTCTAATTTTTTTCGACTCTTCGTCCTCATGAATTGCCAGGAAGTTTATTTGTAGAGGAGGTGTACCACAGTACATGTGGCTGTGGGATGGGACAACTGTTTTTTAGTGCCTTAACTAGCAAGGGATTTTCTTAAAAGGCAAATGATAGTTTGTGTACCCTCAGATCTTTAAATCTTATATCATTATTTTCTACAAGCCTGTCTAGTTTTCCCCACCATTCATAGGTGCTGATATTTGTGATAAAAAGTTACTCTGTTTCAGCATTGTTGATCTGAATATTAGAATATATTTATATTTTGTTGACAATATTATACAGTAGGGTCTCGTTTTACGATGGGGTTACGTTCTCAAATGTTTGGTTGTAAATCAGATCGTCGTAAAGTGGTTTAAATTGAGATAGGTTCATGGGCCAAACAAATTAGTCAAATAATTTTATAATTTACAATATTTCTTTACATTATGACATACAGATTTAATTTAATGAATTAGGTATATAGAAAATTACACAGATAATTGAAAAAAAATATCAAATAACTTTTTATTTTGTTGAAGAAGGCCCAGGCCGTGGTTGAGAAGACATCAAGAAAGAATGTAATATCAAATTTTGATTTTTTTCTTCCTTCCTGTCTTTTTGATGGGCGTCATGGGTGGAAAAATCGCAATCAACTTAAAAGAACTGCACTAAAATAGAAAAAGAAGAAACACATGCAGACCGCAAAGAGCTGGAAGCATACTAAGTAGAGAAAGGACGCATGAGTTGCAACACTGATGCACCACAAGTCGGGAGTGCTTGGTCCGACTCGACAAGGGTCGTAAAAGTGAATCGTAAAACGAACCGTCGCAAAACTAGACCCTACTGTATTGTTTTGCAATATTTTGTATAGGTGTAACCCATTTAGTTGTACAAGTAAATATATACTGTTGATAATTGGCATTATATTCCATGTGTTAGACCTGATGAACACATGCAAGTTTTTGAATGTTTGATCGTGTTGTGATCAGTGATAAGTGAAGATCATCTGTATTCACAATGTCAAGGCATTTACATACTTTTGACAACAAGTAATTCGCCCAACTGAAACCAGGTTCCACTGGATAAGATGTGAGGAAAAGCAGTAAAATACAACTCTGCTGTAGGTGCTGTGTGCAGTGCAGGGGCAAAGGGAGCCCTTGATTCATTTTGAAATTTGAAATATTTTATTCAGGCAGTGAAGTTTGGGTGGTTCATTTAAAAGTTACTGTGGCCCCATAATTTTCCATCATTATTCTGTGGCTTCTTAGAAACTTTGTGTGGCCCCCTGGGGGCTATGTGACTCACATTGAGAACCACTTCTGTATGAATAATGCATTGGACAGGAAGGAAATCTGGCTGGTCATTGTCTCTGTAATAGTATGATTGCGTGTTGTGTAGTATCTGTTGTAGTGTGGTGCCATTGGTGGTAACAGTGACAGTCTTCTTGCTAGGTACACAAGCACTGTGTGTTCATATTTATGTTTATGTTGAATGATATGTCAAGGCAAGGTATAGAGGGATGGAACACTTTAGCATGATAGGAATGTAGGGTTGGTATTAGTGTGGTATGCATGCTGTGGCGCATTTGCCAATAACATGCAAAGATTCCCCCTTTGAAGTCCAGTTTTCTCATAGTGGTCAGCTCAGAAGATGGAGACAGAAGTTCTCCAATTAAACGTTGGTAAACTGCTGTACTGAACTCTCTTATCCCAGTAGGGTGAAGAGATTATCGTTCATTTTCATTCCTTTGGCATGTGCAGAATGCGACGATTCCTTGCCGTTCTCAGGAGCTTCTTCCATTCCTCTCTCTTACGCACTTTTTCCTACCACCCTTCTCCACCCACTATTCTTCCATCCTCTTTCACCTCATCTTGCCATCTATTTCTTGATCTACCTCTCAGTCTTCTTGTTCCCACATTCATTTATAATACCCATTTGGGAATTCTATTTTCTTCCATTCTCTGTACATGCCCGAACCAACGTAATCTATTTAACCTTATTGTCTCTATTATAGTAGGTTTTTTAACACTTGTATTAATTTCTTTCTTGGTTAATATCCTCTTCTCCAAAACGGTTAAACTGGTTCTGGAGTCTAGCCAGCCTGTCTGTCTCCCTGTAGATGAAGTTAGTTGCAGCATGACGCCGACCACTCACATCTATCTACTGCCTTCCCCCTTATGCCTTCATGTTGTGTGTAGGGACAATTTTAATTTTGTGTTTAGTGTTCTTAAAATTAAATCCATGGCGGATGATAAAATGAAACTTACCCCTGAAAGAATAGTAGTAAACACAACAGTCATGCTTGCTTGCTGCAATAGTTACCCATAGGCCAGGTGTTCTTAAAATTTTAGCCAGAAGATTGGGAGTAAGTAAGTCATACCACTGACAGTTTATTTTGGAATTGATATTGCATTTCCTTTACTGCATTTATTGTACTGGTGTTGGCAAATTAAGGATGTTATTGTTAATGTTTATGGATGAATGGGACAGTGCTCTTCAGCTAAATGTATGTCCTTTTTGTCTAAAAGGGAGAAGTCCCACAGTAGGCATTGAAATCAAACAGTATTCCAGGCACAGCATAAGTCCGGCCATATGCTAAAGGTTAGAATGTAAGTTACATCTAGAACTAGGTAGGCCTACTTGTACAAAAAAAAATGTTAAAATATCGCTTATTTGCGACAAGAGTGTGGGAACTCAAAATTTGGCATTTTTGGGTTATTGGTATATGAAGAAACGTTTGCAGCTGCACTTTTGACAGATATAGTGTCGTGACACAGTTTGCAGGACTTGCCTCGTGAGAGCAGTTATGTCGTCGTTGCACTCATAGAAAATTATAGTGCTTCAAAACCTTTAAAAGTCTCTCCTGAAAAATCACAAATTTTGAGTTGTGACACTGTTGTTGCAAATGAGAGATATGATTAATAATTAGTTGATTAGTTGCAGGTACACAGTAGTTGTGGCAAGTCACAAATGTTAGAAGAATAGCAATAAAGATTAAAAGAGTTATCGGTATACTTGAGGAAGCCGTGACTTTGTACAAGTGTTGAAAGTGTTTACAACTGTTGTCATTTTATTGAAAGGCTGCGTCTTACATTATGCTCTGGTATTACTGGGCTTTGAAGCTTAGTTCGTGTGAATTCAAGCCCTGAAACACTCTCTTCATACGGGTAGCTTCTAGAAAAGTTTAGTAAAACTTTTTTGAGTGTTATTTCCCAGATGGGTTTTCTTTTTAATCCGGATTGCACTCGGCATTTCTCTTAGTTGGATTTTTAATGCAGTGTCTCATAATTCTGAATCCCAGTGGGCTGCTCTTGAAGGCTAGTCATACTTGAAATATCATCAGACAGATCTTTGACAGCAGTGTCAAATGGTCTCTACACCCAGCTGTGTTTAGTCTTGTCTTCCGTGGTATAGCGGTGACAATTTATTTCTTTCAAATATTCAGTCATGACATTTATGTTGCAGGAATTTAACTCTCTCATCTCCCAGAAGGTAGTTTATTGTCATCAAATTAGTAGTGTTTTATTCTTCCATTTTCCTCATTCCCAATTTCATCGCTTCTTTTAAAGCTCTGTGAGCCTAATCACTCTCTGATCACAGCCTCCTATTGAAATATTGTAGTAAGTATGTCTGAATGTTAGGCTAGAATTTGAGAATCTTGTAGTCAGGAAAAAATTTTTTTTCAGACCAAAAAGTTTTGATCTCATTTCACAATGAAGTGACATTTTAAAAAAGAAAATATTTCCCTGTGATGCCACTCTGAGCTTAGCATGATATAGCAAATGCAGATCCAGTATCTGAGCACATCTGGTTAAAAATCCTGTTGTTTAACCACCTCACTGTGTTACAATCACTACTTGAATGGCCTCTTTAATTACAATATCCATCATCTCTGACAGCTACCTGGAAGCATGATTGCCCATATGGATGAGGCAATCAAAAATCATCACCTGTAGATCAAATTGCCTATGCTCCAGCATGAAAGCCTTGGCGTATTCCAGGCATTGCCGGTGCACTATCATTGCCCAGGCTGAGACATGATTTCAGGTTAGACCTTTCTTCATTGGAAAACAAGTCTGCTGTCTCAAATCTTTACCCTTATCCTGCTAATGTGGAGAATATGGTGCGCTCCTAATAATGCCAGAAAATGGCAGATGGGATTTAATTCGGCATTTAAAGGGTTGACTGTCACAGTAGTAGCCAGTGGCTGGCAAAACAAATTCCTGTTCCCTATCTGTTAGCCTGGACAGTGCACGTATATTATGTGCTATGTTTCTTCATGTTGGCTGTCAGTTCTGCATGCTACAGTCCTTCACAGGGTGTGCTTGTTTGCGAGTAAATTGCAGTTTGTTAATGCTACAATGACCCATTTTTAGGTTGCGACCCATAGGTTAAGAACCCCCTGCTGTAGCCTTTTTGCATTTTCATTCTGCCCAGCTGTCTTGCCAGAACTTTTCATCAAGTTCACGTTGTGCATTTTCAGTGAAATTTTATCGCAGAGTATCCTCCATTGGCCACGTTGTGTAAGAGGGAATCATTGGAGTGGTTGTCTGTGGAGACTGCAGATAGAAGTAGGATTTGTCAAAGTCGTGCGTTCATTTTTGAGTTGCTTTTCTTCTTCATCATTAGGGCCTGTAGCTAATGCCACGGATGTACCGCAGCCTTCAAGGCTTATTGTACTACCCTATCCCCCCTTTTTTAAAACGTTCCCACTTCTGCCCCCAGGTGCCTCCATGTCCGTAATGACGCGAGAGATCCTAGGAGCAAAAGGTGGAACTATGTGGGCGAGAAATGTCCAGTAATTTTGCCTAAATGTCGACTTTACACCATTTAGGGATCTTTTACATGCTGCGAATCTACGACATGGGACTGACGGCTTTACTTCCTCTCCGAGGGAAGGCGTACTGAGGATTTTTTCGCCCTGAAAATTCCTGATGGCTTTGGCCGGGTCTGAACCCTCGAACTCGCGTACTTAAAGGCAGCATGCTACCCATAGACCACCGAAGTCGCTTTCAGTCGCTCGTCCATTCGTTTCATTTGTGTGATCTTCTGTGATCTTTTTCTTCCAGCAAATGACTTGGCTAGGGAACAAAAGCTAAATTTTGGTGATGACATAGCTAGTCAACTCCGAGCTGCTCGGAAAAAGAGATGGAACGTTCAAGAGGAGAAGAGGATAGCACAGGAAATAGAATTGCAGGTATTTAACTGCATCCTGTGGAACATGGCCCATTACATGTTATAGGAAAATTATCTGAGGAGTGTACAAAGGTTTAGCTGACTTGCAATGGTACCGGACATTTAGTGAATGTGTGGAAATGTGGCTTGTGGTGTGGGGCTTTGTATCTCCATATTTTGAACGGATTCAGAGAGTGATGCATTTGATATTCATGTGTCCATTCATTGTTAGTATGATTGTTTAATTACAACCAACAAGATGCAATTGTTTTGGTTTATCTCTAAAAGGCTCTACATGTTTCGGGCGGTTCCTCTGCCCATCATCAGGAGTGCATAACTGCACACAGCTTCAGGTACTGTCAACCAGTTCTGCTGCAGGCTGGTGTCACAGATGAGATGGAATGACAGTTCTGTCTCATCCATGATCCATGGCGGGGAGGTTTGCGAACTCAATGTTGGATTAAGGTGAATTTTCGGTGCAGGAGCTGAAAGTGATTAGGTCTGTTCGACCTTTAAAATTGTACATGATCTGAGTTCAGACCGGCATGAGCCAGGTTGGGTTCTATCTATAGTGATGTTTTATACCTTAGTACGAGAGGAATTGGGTATTTGGAATAATTTTAATTGTATATGATTTTCATTAATATTATTATTATTTTGGCAGATAAGTGCATTGGATTTAGAATCTATTAATGTAAAGTTTTATGTTACAAATAGTATATGTTGGAATGCCAGTTCCATCTCGTCCATGATACCAGCTTGCAGCAGTGCTGGTTGACAGTAACTGAAGCTGTGTGCACAGTTATGTGCTCCTGATGATGGGAGGAGGAACAGCCCGAAACATGTAGAGTGTTTTAGAAATAAATAAACCAAAAATATTTCCATTATCAACCAACAACTGCACTTACACAACTTTCACATAAAACACTTTAAAAACACTTAAAATCATTCCGACATGTTTCGATCTTGTCAGATCATCATCAGGGAGCTTTGTTTTTCCTTGCTAAAGTTATATTACAATATTCACAATTTAATACGCTATTGCAAACAAGGTGTTGTGGCAGCATGCAGTGCTACGTAGCATGTCATGTTGTGTAGGAATGTGTTGTAGAGAGAGCGGTTGGCTAGGTGTGCATCGTATGCTACAGAGAGCAGTTGGCTAGGTGTGCATCGTATGCTACAGAGAGCGGGTTGGCTAGGTGTGCGTTGTATCCTCCCTCATTACATAGCATACGACGCACACTGAGCCACTGCTCCACAACACATTCCAACACAACATGACATGCTGCCACAACACCTTGTTTCCAAAAACAAATTAATTGTGAATATTGTAATCTAACTTTAGCAAGGAACAACAAAGCTCCCTGATGATGATGTGACAAGATCGAAACATGTCGGAGTGATTTTTAAGTGTTTTTAAAGTGTTTTATGTGAAAGTTATGTAAGTGCAGTTGTTGGTTGATAGTAGAAGTGATTCTACAAAAAATGCGCGGTGCAACAATAAGATTTAAACCAAAAACAGTTGCATCTTGTTGGTTGTAATTACAAATCAGAGTATGCAGTTTGCAACCACGCTACCTTGCGTGGATAGTGGTTTTATATCACTCTGTTTTGAAGGGATGAAGAGTGATTCTGTGTGGGTGATGGTCCTTGTATCGTAATTCGTGATGCCAAGGTTGTATAATTGGTGATTTCAGTTAGCATGTTTCAACAGAAACTGTTTTTTTTACAGAGAGTGACTGGTGAGTGTGTGTTGTGTTAGCAAGGCTAATTAGAGCTGTATCTATATATAAATGATGTGCATAATGAACTTTAATCTTTTTATTTCGTACTATGACCAACAAATGCACAATTATTCCACAAATTATCATGCTCGTACACATTTAACAATACATGTAAAACCAATTGTATTTCCAACAGCTGCATTTGAAATACTTGTGTAACTTGGCAAAGTATTGATTGCAAGGTGCCTGAGGATGACACGATAGTGTCGAAACATGTAGCAGTGTGATAATTTGTGAAATAATTGTGCATTTGTTGGTCATTCATTCATTCCATTGGCATGCGCAGAATGCGACGATTCCTTGGCGCTCTCAGGAGCTTCTTCCATTCCTCTCTGTTATGTACTTTTTCCTGTCACCGTTCTCCACCAACTATTCTTCCATCCTCTCTCACCTCATCTTGCCATCTATTTTTTGATCTGCCTTTCAATCTAGTTGTTCCCAAATTCATATATAATACCTTTTTGGGAATTCCATTTTCTTCCACTCTCTGTACATGCCCAAACCAACGTAATGTATTTAACCTTACTGTCTCTATTATAGTAGGTTTTTTAACTCTTGCATAAATTTCTTTATTGGCTGATTTCCTCCAAATTTTCTTTTTCATTGTCATATACTGGGCCTAAAATTCTTCTATACAGTTTCCTTTCAAAAATGTTCAACTGCTTTCTCTCTCTCTTTGTTAGTGTCCAAGTTTCATTTGTTGGCCATAGTACAAAATAATAAAAGATGAACGGTACGTGTATTAAAATAATAGAGGACTAACAGGTAAAAATCTGCAACAACTACAAAAACACCAGGCTAAAGTTACTGAAAACGAATGCATCCATTTGGTGTAACGAAACATGTAAAACCAATTGTATTTACGAACAGCTGCATTTGAAATATTTGTATAAATTGGCAAGGTATTGTTTACAAGCAATGAGATGGGCTGGGCATGTGGCATGTATGGGTGAGGAGAGTGGGGTGTATAGGGTCTTGGTGGGGAAACCGAAAGGAAGGAGACCACTGGGGAGACCTAGCCGTAGATGGGTGGATAATATTGGGCCGGATCTCCAGGAGTGGAATGTCGGTATATGGACTGAATTGGGCTGGCCCAGGATAGAGACAGGTGGCGGATGCTTGTGATTGCGGTAATGAACCTTTGGGTTACGTGAAATGCTGGGAATTTCTTGACTAGCTGCAAAACAGTTAGCTTCTCAAGAAGGACTCTGCACCATGGAGTGAGTAAGTAAGTATTGTTTACAAGCTCCCTGAGGATGACACGATAGTGTCTAAACATGTAGGATTGTGATAATTTGTGAAATAATTGTGCATTTTTTGGTCATAGTACAAAAAAAATAAAAAGCACATGGTATGCACATTAAAATCATGAACATTAGTCATTTGGTCATGGAAGTCTTGTGCCCAGTGTATGGTGCAAAAGAAAACAGGGGATTTAAATGGCCACCCATTACTTGGCATGTTGGCTGACAACTGTCAGTGATGCCCAATTTACTTAACACCCCGCCACACATTGACTAAAGTTGTTACTTGGCACCAAAGGGGTAAAGTAGGAACTCAAGAAAAGGTTCATAGAGTGTCAGACACTTTCCCTAACTGAGTTTAAAGTAGATGTCTTTGATGTTGTGTGTCCTATTGTGATTGTAGATTTCAGTGATTGTAAGTAATATAACTGTCTACAGAATGTAATTATAGTTTGGTAAGTATGTGTTACTTAATGAAGATAACAATAACCAAATAGATTTGCAAGAAGGAATAAAAAATGCTAACAAAACATATTTTATGCTACAAAAATTTGTTTAAGAACAAAAACAAACCAAAGAAACTAAAATTAAGATCAAAGAACACAACAGTAAATAAAACGTTAACACATGCATCAGAAACTGGGACACTAACAGAGAGAGGTAGAAAGCAATTGAACATTTTTGAAAGGAAAGTGTATAGAAGAATTTTAGGCCCAGTATATGACAATGAAAAAGAAAATTGGATGATATTAACCAATAAAGAAATTTATGCAAGTGTTAAAAAACCTACTATAATAGAGACAATAAGGTTAAATAGATTACGTTGGTTTGGGCATGTACAGAGAATGGAAGGAAATAGAATTCCCAA
>Ga0123352_10011983_pt1 | contig 13685 bp, 5 predicted proteins | sample TergutLab28metaG_FD_89700 | JGI IMG/M metagenome (GOLD analysis project Ga0123352, IMG submission 89700) | Labiotermes labralis P1 segment gut microbial communities from Petit-Saut dam, French Guiana - Lab288 P1 | ecosystem: Host-associated > Arthropoda: Insects > Digestive system > Gut ...
CTTCCTTCATCTCCTCTCGGCTCCATCGGATTCGTTTGTTCAATTCCTTTCCATTTTCTTGCCCGTTTCCGATGTGAGATGGACTTTGAGATGGTCCGCGTTGAGTTTCCTCTGTCCGGTTGCCATTGTCTTCGGTGCTGTTAGAGGACCTCTGCTCTTTCCTTCTTCCTGGTTGTGTATTACAATTTTGTTTTCTAATCATCATCGCTCTCCCACGAGTAGCCAGGGATGTCTTCTGTCCACTGCATTATAGTCCCGCCTGCTGCAGTAAGTCTTCTTGAATCCGAGGGTCGCCACTTCTCAGAGTTCACCGTTCTCGGTTTCTTACCCTCCACCACAGATGCATCTTTAGTCTCTCGGCACGTTAGTGTACACCTTGGACTAGGGGATTTTTTAATCGAGGATTACTCCTCTAGATCAGCTGTGTTCTGTTTAAACAGGCTCACCTCTGGTCGGATGTAGTTACTCACTACGCACGGACGGTCTTGTTTGCAGGAAGTGAGTGGCTGGTGCCTCAAGTTGCACTGTTGCACACCTGGGCTGTTGAGGTCCAGTGCAGGGTCAACCCCTTATAAAGGTACTACCTCTTCCATACTCATTGAGCCCTTATTATTATTATTATTATTATTATTAACATCAATTCGATTCATGGAAGAGCTTTTTCCCTGATCGGAGAATAATAATTAACACTTTTGGTTCAGATCTTAATTTGATCGCAATTAAGTACGAAAGATTTTCCTGTTTATGTCTAAAGTAAACATTCCTAATGCTCAAGTCTCTGTTTAACGCGGTTCAGCACGTAAATCTGTGTTAAAAATGTTGAGTATGTGGCATTCTTCTTGACTTCTTTATAAGTTACACATTGTTGTGACAAGTCCTTCGAGATAAATAAATATTAAATGTGCATGTAATTGTTGCTCACTCAGAGAAAGATGACGTGTTACAAGTACTATTATTATTTGGGATAGAAGTATTGCGCTGTGGTTTGAAACCGATAATTTGCGAATGCGACTGAGATTGTGTGTACTAAATTGCTTATCAGATAACACTCCTTTTGACGATGTCTAGATAGGATATTTTATATTAGAGGTGATGAAGTTCATTAATGAATCAAAATATAAAATGCTTTTTCCCACATGTTACCGTAATCTTTACGCCCTTCAGCTGTCACACAGTCCACTGTGGACGACCCAATAGTGCCCAAGCCACAGACACTCCATTACCTGGCAGGACACTTGTACATCTGACGTCACAGACACTTCTCAATGTTTGCACCTACCAAAATCGGACTGAGTCTCAGTTTAACAAGGAAACTGTGTTGCTTGTGTTAACGCTGTTCTCAGATTGTGTGTTACTGCGGTGGCATAGCCACAAGGACGTACCCCAGCCTCTGGTAGAGAGAGACACTGCTTGGCCACAGCAGATGTCTTCCGAGCCACTTGTGTCTCGTCTGAAAAGTGCCATTTAAGTCCCAGTTGCCTGGCAGTCGCTGGCAAGTACTTGTCTGACAAGACAGTGGCCCATGTGAAAGCAGCTTGAAGGAATAGGTACCAAAGTGATTTCGTATTTATTGTATGCTTGAAGGAATAGGTACCAAGTGATTTCATATTCGTGGTATGCTGTCTTTACAAGCTCTACTTATTAAAAATCAGTTTATATGTTATATAGGTACAATTCCAAATATTACTTTGTCTCTCATTTGGCCTGTGTGCTTCTTTAACCTTAGGTTTCAGAATGGTATATATGTGTTTGTACATGTTCTAGTCAGTCAATGCTCTCACTGTTCTACTAATCTACTTCCTGCATACTATAATTTGAATGTTTAGCTACTTTTTTTGGGTTTCATCTTCGTGTCGTATAAGCACGGTGAGGAGCTCACATTTTGAATCTACACCAATTGTTACTAGGATCTTCAAAACTATAAGAAAGAAATGATTGTTCATGTAGTGCGCGAAAGGTTAGAAATGCATTCTAGTTTGAAACCGGAAGGGAAGAGGTGACTTAGCAGTTGAGAGGATAATATTCAAATGGAATATTAAGAAATGAAATGGGAGAAAATACTTGAATTCATTTGGCTTATGACGGGTAAAATTTGCTGGCTGTGATGAACTTTATATCAGATACACGAGTTTCTTAAAATTAGAGGAATTTGAGTAACTGACCTGTGTTAATTTACCGAGAACGATTATATTGTTTGGAGATGTTTGGTTAGACTTGGTCTTGTAGTTACCTTAAGAATCACACATCAAACGTCTGTCGTCATAAAACATGATACCGATTAAAGAGTCGTAATTTTTCTTTCATAAATGTCTTTCAACTCTACGTCCGACTTTCGCTGGTCGTCATGAAGTACATCCGAAACGCCTACGTGAAGCATTTTGTTTCCTCAATTCCTATGACCCTTCAAGTAAACTAAGCAGCGAAAGAGTAATTATGTCGCGTTCCCGACATTCGGTGGCGGATGGAAGTTATGAAGGACTTTAGACAACATTACGTACTGTCTTAGGGGGAAGGCGGCGAGAGGGGAGACAGAGAATTCAGAATGCTGTGTCTAGTCTTGAAAACTTTTCTTTATTAATGTTCTGGAAATCGTATCTAGCGAAACAAATGTATTCTTGATTGACTTTTTTTTTTTTAGGGAAAGGTGTTTGAAAATGCAGGATTTTACGGGACAATATGCATTCCAGTCAGCGAGCTTTCATTTTTCACTGATTGCGCTTGTGTTCGAAACAATTTTTTTATGCCTTGTAGGAATGTGTGTACGTTCTGCGTCAATTGAATCGACAAATTTTGGTGGTGAACTCGGCAACATTATTATGTAAAAGCACACTTTTCAACACTAAAATCAAGCGTGTACAACACGTAGCACAACGAATGTCTTAGGTACGTTTATGGGAGTCCTGGTTGATATTCCGTGATTCCCGGCTAACAATCTTGTCTGGCAACATGCCGTTCCTAAATGAGGTTTCTTCCGGGATTTCTCAGTTCCATCAGCAAATACTAGTCTAGTAGCTCAGACTGCACAACTGCCACTTCCGTTCACATCTTTTCCCATTTCATTATTTACAAATATTCCTGTCATCCTGACGTTACAGAGCTAGAGATAATTATGAGGATAATTGAACAATACGTAAATGAATAAATAAATTTATTTATGGTCATCTTAAGTTTCTTTATTTATTTCTTCATTTATTAGACGGAACCGGATTAGCATAGTCGGTACAGCGACTATGTTAGGGACTGGACGGCCCGAGGTTCGAATCCCCATACTGAGAAGAGATATTTCTCTTCTCCAAACCGTCTACATCGTAGACCGGCTCTGTAGCACCCTTAGTCTCCGATTTAGTGTGGGTAAAGAGACGGGAGTATAAAGTTAGCCATTCACCCTCCTAGTGCTGCGATTAAGAATGAATGGCGCTATACTTCTGCTCCTCCTGCATGTCTTTGTGGCAAGGACAGGAAAAAGTTAATTAATTAATTAATTGAGCCAATTTTATAGGCCTGTTAAACAATTCCTGCTCTGTGAGACATGATTTCCTCATATTGGTGTTAATGTAGACTCAAACCTTACGAGTTATGACACCTTGACAATTGGTAAATTTCACCGAAGTTTTGGCGGATCTTGCTGCTTGCATCATCATTGTCCAAGTAGTGCAAGAACGCCGGGCTTTGACTACGTTGATGACTGCGTAACAATCAATACTGCATCATATCCCGAAAGATATTAATTTTTTAACCTCGTCCTTCTTTTCTCAGACCAGGCGCATGATGGCTGGAGACGTTTGTTGTGCACCAAGCAATATGTGTTCGTTGTTGTCTTTGTTCGACAGATTTTAATTCAGAGTTAAATCGTTAGTTGCAGAGAGGGAGACAATTCGAAACTTAGATGTTATAAATTTGTAATTTCATTTAATTTGGAAAATCACGGTAAATGAATATAACGAGGAATGTCCGTAAAATTTCGAAATTTATTAATATCGTGTCTAGATGCAGCTAAATGATTAGTGGAACCGAACATTGTGTTGGGTTACAGGCCCATTCCGACGACATATCAGCGTGATAAAAGAGGAATATTTTTGAAAATGTTGATCATTTATATGGTTAGGGTCCGTAGTTCAAGTCTCGAACTGCGCTTCCGAAGATAAGACGATAGACCAGTGATTTAGCTATCATCCATCATATATAACAACGTCAAAATTACATAAAAATACCGCTACTCGAAATTTAGAACTCGCGGAGACGGTTTACAGTTTATTTTGTATTTTCTGTCCGCAATTATAATGTCAAGTCTTAAAGATGGGAAGGAGTCTAACAAACGTTATTTCTATTACAGATTTAAAATATTTTCACTTGTTCTAGCGACAAATAGTTGCAATCGCAGCTAAGTGGTTCTTTGTTACAACAGGCTGACTGGTAGGCTGTCTGTTTCGTAACAAAAGACGATACGAAAGCACTTCAGAATATTCGCAGGGCTGAAAGTTTTGGGGCCTTACTTTATCATTACTGATTCAGCAACTGTAGCGCATGCGTCATTTTTGGTCACCAAATGCATTTTTTGTTAAGACTATCAACAGCATTTAACATTCATCTATTGATTTTGTTATGGCATTGTAATTAATTAAGTAATATAATTTAGCCAATTGCAAGAGTTTCATTAATTAAGTTAAATGAGAGGCAGGGTGTATGAATATTTGTTAAAGACAGAAGTTGTGGCTATACCGTCGCATTCACATTCCCCGTTACATATTCATTGACACAAGTCTCATGTAAATCAAACAGTTTAGTATAAATCCCTTATCATGGAAAGGGCAGTATACGCTGGACATTACATCACGCCGAAGGAGCAGATATTCACGTGCGCAGAGGTGCCCGTTTCCTGCTGGAAGAAGGAACCTCTGACCTTCTCGGATTTCACCCATTTCTCACAGTCGTGACAGTTTATGTTTTCCGTCACAAAAACCCGACCATTCGTAGTTTCGCTTACAGGATTCCAATTTCGCATTGAAAATTTATGATCGCAACATCTCCGAACCAAGAAATGTGTGGTTTTTTCACCTTTACTCCGTGTGGAAGTTTTGTTCCCACAGAAAACTTGATTAAATTTTAACCTATAATATTTAGGTAATGTTCCTAAAAAAAACTTGTCAGCCAACAACAGAGGAAATTCTTTCGCTGCCCAAAAATCACAACAGTCGGAGACAATTTTGGAGATGTCGCCATGGATAAAACGATAAGTGGACGGAGAGAAAGATATTAAATATTTATACCGAGAGGAGACTGGTGCAGAATATGTGGTCTACGGTTGGTAAATTATTAAGGAGACATTTATCAGAGTGATCAGAAAATGCAGACGGTCGTCAGCCGCTAGAGAGTACTGTAATCAGAGTAAAAGGTAATCACAGAGTGTGGAAAGCTGTTACAGTATTCACCACGTCTAATGTGTGCATATGAATCATAAAAAGCCGCAAAGAACTTTGTGTTGTTAAGTGTAATGTTATTCCTTACAACGACATCAATAACGTTGATCGGAACACCCTCTTAACATCCTGAAAACGTTTATAATTCTTCAACATTAGAACTAGCCCATACATCTGACTTCTTAACTTCCAAACCAAAGTGTGAGTGTATGTATAGTCTGTCTCGAAAGCCGTAGGTCGGGGTAAGGACAAACAGGAAACGGCGACATTGTACACACCGGCTGCTTTATGCTAAGCCTTGGTGGGACTCAAAGTTGGTCTGGAATGGAGGTCTCTCTCTCCCTCGCCGGGAATCAAACCCCGATTTTTCTGTCTTCATCCCTTCGCCTAGCCGCTAGATTGTTACTTAAATTTACGTGCCTTAATCTTCACTGAAACGAGAATTTCGTAACACATTAAAAAAAGCAGAACAATACTTTTTAACTCTGTTGTTTAACGACTTTATCAGTTACTGATGTAATGGGAAAGGTCGGGCAAATTGGACAACTTAAATTGTCGATGGTATTACCCTAAGAAATAAACTAATAAGCACAGATGGTTTTATTAGATATATTACTGTGGTACATTGTCCTTTCAATGAACAAGTCACTGAAAGATAGCTGTGCGCCTGAATGTATATAATGTAATAAGAATTAAATTAGGAACTTTAGTCAATATACCCCTCGTACCCGGGTAGAGCGTACTTCTGGCCTGGCCAAAATAAATACAAATCAGCAGAAAACGTTTAATCAAAACATTCATCACAGAATTAAGATCCATGTTGACTGTAAGTTGTGCACTTCTAAACACACCAAAAAGAAAGCTGTGAGCGCAGTATTCCCTTCTACCGTGGGTGGTTCAGTGTACGGGTTCTCAAAAACATGACAAAAATTCCTCGTCTTATAAGCACTCGTGTGTTTTCTTGGGAGAACGATCTTCAGAAAAGCACTTTGCAAGATTTGTGGCAGCATTTCTTAATTTTTTTCTTTCTTTTCAAATTTGACTTTTTGCTGCTTCTGTACTGGATTGCTAGATGGGACTGCAGCTGTCTGGCCTTTCCATTTCGGTCCAACGATAGCACTTTCCTGAGCAGTTGGACTAAGTCGAATATCATGTGGACTGTAACCGGTGAATGATTTAGATTGTGACCAGAATGATTTACTTCAGTAGTGGCTAAAAACGTTGAAGTTTCGGAAAGTGAAATTCGTCTACACATAACTGATTATGTTCAGATTGTGTAGGATGAGTAGAATAAACTGGAATAAAATCAATATACGCGTGTGGGCGATCAGTGACGTAACCTGGAGCATAATCCGTATCAGAGAAAATACTGGGTTTGTAAGGTCAAACTCCTGAAGACTGAAATCCACCTATTGCATTTTGAGGAGTTGGCACTCACAAAAATGCAGATTCAAACGGCTTGGCAACATCACATTGACTCATTATACTGCCAGCATGTTTTTTTTTGAACAGTGCATATTGAAGCTCTTTAGAACAATGTGAGCAAAATTATTTTTTTGTAATGAGTCATTTTTGGCTTATTTTATGGTGATTACCCTATTTCATACTCTGTATTTCACGAATTCCGTGGAAAACTTCTGTTTTACCTCCCAGAGTCTCCTTTATTTATCTACATAACTGACAAGCTGATGGCATTTTTTTCTATAAGGTACAAGTGTTCAGTTGTGCAGAACAATCTCTGATGCTGGTCACCGTGAACACAGGACGTCAACAATGAATCCTTCTGTAAATTACAAGTATATAACATGTTGCATCGGTAACGATTTATGCAATCTGTCTCAAACATAGACAGTCAGACTTTCAAAAACTAGGGTCACTGCATCCCTGTTTTAAAACTTTAGGCAAGAGAGACTATAAACGTATAACGAAATATTGGGGCGCCTTTGCGTAACCATTGTTGCCGTCGAAAAGCAAAGGTAAATCTATCTCATTACAAGCCCGGACAGGCCCTTAGGGCTTCCGAAGGTTAAGGCTTCCAGGATTTCTAGACAATCGGCACATGAACGTACTCGTAAGGTTGTCATCCCTCACGTCTGGAGATATTCTTGGTATTGTTTTCTATTAGAGGCTGAGTCAACTCAAGGATCATAGTGGGGTCGGAAGGGCTACGTCAGTGAAGAATACCAATAACTTCAAACGAAATGGAACTCGCGAGTCGAAAAATATTGAATATTAAATATTCTGTGTTTGTGTCTATATTCTTGCCTTCCTTATCCAGTTTGCCAAACGCTTGACCCGTATTATATTTTCGTCTGTGGCTTGTCTGACTATCGTATTTTTTCATTTTATCTCATAAAAGATACGACATTCGGAGAATATTTACTGAACATTAAAATATGTGTCTTGAGTTCTATAGAACTTTATCTGAAACATTTCGCGCCTAAGAAGAATTCAGCGAGATATTATCTTAAATATACTTAGGTCTTCACGTAAAGTAACCAGATTTTAATGACACTTGAATTTTCTCGACAGATTATCGAAAAATCCCCACATATAAAATGGAATCAAACACTGTCCACTGAGACCCAGGTTGTTCCATGCGGATAGAGAGAAGGATTAGCACACATGACGAAGCTAATATACGCTTTTCGTAATTTTTTTAACGCGCCTAATTTCCAGTATCTTGCCTACACTGTGCAGTTGTGGGCTTCTTATGATTCTAAGAATAAACAGGCTCTATTTCATTATACAGAATTAACTAATAGTTTGGAAATGAAGACGCGCTGTATCTAATGTTAAGCAATAACTGATTTTCATGTATTTCGTAGTCATATTCGGTGGTTAAATTGTTTCTTGATTTGAGAATTTTTTATTAAAGAAAGAAGGAAAATTACACCTGAGTGCCGTATTTAGAGAAGAAATACGGGTAAGACAAAGACTGTTTTCATATTACATCGCCGGAGTTGTATAGAAAAATAAACATTCTTGCGTACTGCAGCATTTTCTTCATGCAGTTCCAAAAATATTTGTAGAAATTAAAAAGTATCTAAACATGAAAGCCAATTGCAGTTCTTCTATGGAAATGAAAAAAATCTAAATACAGGGAAAATAAAAGGGTGAACGCCATAATATGTCATCGTGTGATTAAACCCACAGGGAATGTAGCGTAAAATTGAAAGCGAAGATGCGTGGAATGGAATAGAACAGGCTATATCGGCTATTAGGGCTTATTGCATTTCGCTTCTTTGCCATTACGTAGACCGGCCTTTGGCTCTCACAGGACCGTATCTGCAGGCTATATTTGTGTATCCTATGACTGCGTTTACTATGCATACTTATCTACAGTTCACCCCTTCTCCAATGTCTCTAACACACTGCTTATTTTGCTTGATATAGCTTCACGCCATTGCTGTTGCTAAACAAGTGCATGAAAAGCTGTACATTAACTTCCCGCGATTCTCACACGGACCACGAGAGTATGTTGTAATACGGTTGTAGCTCTTTCGGAATAATAAAGTCAAGTTCTTCTGGATTGTAAAGAATGTAATTTGCGGAGAGGTACTGATATTCAGGAGTAGTTTGCTACCACCTCCTTCAGGACAGTATTCACAGATCCGTACACCCACTATCATTTCTTCAAACCACATCTTCCCGCACTCATCTACCCTGAAAATGGAGGCAGTAGTTTCTTCTAAAACAACTGCTATCTAACTACTCTTATTATTTCATGTTCTTATTTTCGTTGTTACACCGTGCATGTTGTCGAGTCACTCAATTATTATACCAACTACTGCACATATATAAAATTTATAAAATTTACACATTAAAACATTAAAAACGCTCCGACATGTTTCGGTCTTAGGACCATCATCAGGGAGCCATATCGTCCTTGCTAAAGTCACACTATAAAAAGTCACATTAATTTCGCTGTACCGGTTGGGTATTGTGGCAGCATGCCGTGTTGTGTAATGTTATGTATGTTGCGAAGAGTGCCATGCTACGGATGTGCATGCTGTGCTTCGTTGCGTTCACGCAACGAAGCACAGAATGCATTTTAGCAAGGACGATACGGCTCCCTGATGATGGCCATAGGACCGAAACATGTCGGAGCGTTTTTAATGTTTTAATGTGTAAATTTTATAAATTTTATATATGTGCAGTAGTTGGTATAATAATTGAGTAACTCAACAACATGCACTGTATAACAACGACAAAAAGTAAGTATTGATTTCTTTGAATTCAAAATGAAGGTTATTACAAGACAGGCAATGTGCTGTACGTTTAACGTAACATGGAGGCACGTTCGTGCAACCATGTTGCAGTGCAAAATTAATTACTATTACGTATTATAAGTGTGTGTCTGTAGCCTCAGGTATCCAGCATGCAATGCCCATGCGCCTTATTGTTATCGGTGGCCTGTCCAGCTGCACAATGCTTTTTTCACATTATCTCATAAACGGCAGGATTTTCGGGGGGGAGGGGGAAGAAGTTATTGAACAAAAATTGTGTTTTGATTTTATGTATAACTTTGAAAAAGTTCTCATTGTTAAAAAAAATGGGGCGAAGTGTAAACATAAATGTACGCAGGTCTTCGTGTAAGTTGCCTGTTGTTCTCGTCAGATTTTAATAAAATTTGAATCTTCGCGACAGATTTTCGAAAAATGCTCATATCAAATTTCATTAAAATTCGTCTAGCGGTAGTCGAGCTGTCCCTTGCAGACGGACGGACGAACGCACGGACAGACATGACGAAACCAACAGTTGCTTTTCGCAATTTTGCGAACGCGCCTAAAAATGAGAAAAGTACATTTGATTTCAAAAGATGGGCTTTCTGGAATGAAGACAACTGTAAATTTGGCGACATAAGACTAAGTTACATAAGAGATAACACGTAAGCATACTATGATAAAACAGTACTTAAAAGTCATACCTGATTGCTCTCACAGAACAGGAAATAAGAAAATACTTGGTCTGGGAGGAGGAAGGGTTTGGAAAGACAAATTGAACATATGGACGCAGAAACACTCTTAAAATCAGCTAGCCTTCGTGAAAAAGGGGAACAGGTGGAATAAGCCTTTCATAATCGTAAGGGAAAATATGATTCTGCTGAACAGCAAAGCTATATTTATTTATGGACAGTTAAATGCTTGGACCCTTCTTTCTGAAAGCCTGGTATGACATGAAAAACCCTTTTCCTCTGGCAGAATGTTCATATCAATCTTCTCTGTCAGTCTGTATTAATAGACTGTCCTAATCTTGTCAGATTTTAAACTGTTTGATCTATAACCTAGCTAGTCACCTTTTCAGTTCTTTTTAACAAAAGCAAAACATTGAACCTCTGTGATCGATTTAGGTAATTTGTTTAGGTTTGGGTAAAGAATATGGGATTTTAACCTTTTAAAGACTAAACGTAATCTGCTTTATATACGGAATCAGTCCGTACCGCGCAGTGAACACTCCACTGCAGTTATAAAAACCAGTCAATTAACAATGTATATAGCAAAAGTCGCTCTTTTTTCTGAGATCCGTACAAACACTCTACGCAAGTCGAGCACCATGTACAGTTTTTGGACGGTAAACCTGGCGGTGCGTAAAGAAACCTCTAGGCTTGAAAAGGTCAAAGAAAGACCTAAATATAAATAGGCTCATGTATGGCCTAGTGTCAAGTAAAATTTCCTTATACAGCGCAAATGTTAATAGGATTACACGAAATGAAATTTAAGCCAGGAATCTGGAAGGCTGTTTCATTTAAAACTTGAAATACGATACATGTTCTCTTGGGGCGTATAAAATATCGTGCTTGTTTGTTGGTGCTATAAACGAACCCAGCTGTTAGAAATTTGTTACAAGGTATGTGTGTAGGAAAAGGGTGTCTCTTCTTTTCGTACGTTGTCGGATTCAAACTGCAGGTGCTCCACTACACGTATGGAGGGAGTCTGGAAGTGAAAACTTCAAATTCGGATTTATAAATGTAAAAGAAGGAGTTACGAACAAAGCCCGTGAAACATAATTCCCTGCTGCATAATTGCTAGACTATAATTCTGTTAGGATTGTAATTGTTATTTTTTTTTAAGAATAATTTACATTAATGAATGTTTATTCTGTATAGGTGTGTTACGGTCTAGCTCCTTAAAAACTACACGTGTCTTGTTGCAGCACTTTGTTAGTTACAGGCATCCAAACAAAGGCAAAAGATAATTTTTGCAAGGTCATTGTTATTGTGTACCTGTAGTCTACAAACTAAACTACCTGAAGAAAATCCGTATATTTTCCCATGAACCAATGTCACACATATCGTGTAATGTTAGAACCCCAGTTTAAGTGGTATTAGTGTAGTTCCCACTTGGAAGGTTCATTATTCTGCCATGTTGGTTTTACATATTTTTTATGGCGCAGCAGATCCTAGTAGGCCAAGGCCTCCTCACTGTGAACATTCCGCGATCACACTCGGTAGGGCTCCTCTGGACAAGTGATCGGCCCATCGCAGAGACCTCTGCCTGACAGCACACCACACAGAAGAGACATCCATGCCTCTAGCGCGACTAGAACCCCCAATCCTAGCAAGTGAACGGCCGCAGACCCACGCCTTCAACCACGCGGCCACCTTTACCTATTGTAGAAAATGAAAAGTAAATGGTTCAGGTGGCTTCTAGTGGCGCAATATACATAGCAAATTTCGAAATCGGTTACCGTGCTCAAGTATTGAAATTGTGGAAAACACACTTGGATAGCAGCGATTTCGAAGGCTTATGATTTTGCTGTTCAAGAAAGGGAAACTAATAACTTCATCTCTCTGTCTTTTGTATGGACTACATATATAAATCGTGGGCCCGGTAGCTCAGTCGGTATAGCGACTGAGCTACCGGGCTGGACGGTCTGTGATCGAATCCCGGTGGGGACGAGATTTTCGGCCCCGTCCAGACCGGCCCTGTGGCCCACCCAGCCTCCTGTAAAATGGGTACCGGGTCTTTCCCTGGGGTAAAGTGCAGCCGGGGCGTGCTGCTGACCACTCACCCCCTTCTAGTGCCGCGGTCATGGAAGAGTAGAGCTATACCTCTACCCAACCTCTGGGCCACACCGGGCGTGTAACGGGATCACTTTACATATATAAATCAACGATGTAAGCAACCAACAAGATGCAACAAATTCCGTTTATTGATCTTTTTAATCTGCTCTACATGTTCCGGGCGACAAACTCACCCATCTTCAGGAGCACTTTTTGACTGCACCGATATTGCTTCCGACCGGTGACACTGGTCGGCAACAATATCGGTGCATTGTACCAAAAGCTGTATATACAGTCAAAAAGTGCTCCTGAAGATGGGTGAGTTTGTCGCCCGGAACATGTAAAGCAGATTAAAAAGATCAATAAAGGGAATTTGTTGCATCTTGTTAGTTGCTTACATCGGTGTTCTAATAATGCACGGTTTCACAAACGTCAAGTACGTATTCAAATATACGTACCTTCGAACCTGTAATTTATATTTGCTCGAACGAACAACTTTCACTGTGCAAGCAAGACCAGCACATCAGACACTCGACCTGACTCTGTGTACATTAATGTCTTCAGTTCTTTGCACTCTAAAGAAGTAAGGACAAGTGAATTTTGTGTTGGATTTAATGATCTCAGGGCTGTGTTTATGAACCAGAAGGGTATTGTGTATTTGTTTCAGTAATTTAAGGAAAGAGATTAAAACTTAAAAATTTGTGATTCTGCAGATAAATCCCAGCAAATCGTCATGTTTGCACCGTGCATCAGTGACAGTTAAACACTTTATTATATATATCGTGCATTAGTTGGATAATAAAGTGTTTAAATCCCAGTAAAATCGGCCAGTGTGCATATATTTTGCCCGTACTGTGTTTCATTTTCACTATTTTATGTATTCATTTTATTTTGTGTGTAATGTTAGAGTTTAGGTGTTGATGACTGTATTTTGCTTCGTGGCTCAAATCTCAGGCGGAAAAGTGACTGTTGCTGAATGATGTAGTGGTCGATATTTGTGTTTGTGTTTTAATAGTCGGAACTGCCCATGTTCAGTTGTCGGTCGGGCTTGCGGCTGTTCCGCTGCAAGTGATCTTTTGTAGCTGTGTATAAACTGGAGTAAAGTGAACTTCACCCTGGAAGGCCCAGAGGAAAGTAGTGGTATAGCTGTACTCTTTCTTTAACCTCGGTGCTAGATGGGGTGGGTGGTAAACGCCACGCCCCGTCCGCTTTGCCCCTTGGGAAAGACCCGATACCCATTGTATAGGAAGCTGGGTGGGCCC
>Ga0123352_10011988_pt1 | contig 13683 bp, 15 predicted proteins | sample TergutLab28metaG_FD_89700 | JGI IMG/M metagenome (GOLD analysis project Ga0123352, IMG submission 89700) | Labiotermes labralis P1 segment gut microbial communities from Petit-Saut dam, French Guiana - Lab288 P1 | ecosystem: Host-associated > Arthropoda: Insects > Digestive system > Gut ...
TAAGCGCTGATTAAATCCGCCCGAAGTAATTGCGAGGTATTTTTTCGCCTGTTTTTTGGATTTTGAGGGCGAATACTAGCAGTATTTAACTGAAAAATGCGGAAAACAGACGGAATAAGACCCACAAAGACGAGGTGCGCGATTTAATCAGCGTTTACTTAGGAGAACTGTATGGAAGTGCATAGACAATTTGAAATAGGTCCAATCAGACCGCCAAGTGAAGCAGACAGTCTTCTGCTTCGCATAACTCGTAATTGTCCGTGGAACAAGTGCAAATTCTGCACACTATACAGAAATCATCAGTTCAGCGTGCGTTCTGTTGAGGATATTAAAGCTGATATAGACCAAGTAGCGCAATACAGACGCGATATTATTGATGGCATCCCGGAAAACCTATATGAGCTTCCTGATGAAATGGCGCAAAGATATATGCATATAATGCATTGGATGTCACGCGGCGAAGAATCTGTATTTTTGCAGGATGCGAACACTGTTGTACTAACATTTGATAAACTTCGTGAAATACTTGTTCATCTGAGAAAAACATTGCCGAACATAAAGAGGGTTACTACTTACGGCAGGGTCGATTCTCTGGATAAGTTCACAGCCGGGCAGTTAAAAGAACTCAAGGAAGCAGGCTTGGGTAGAATTCATTCGGGATATGAGTCCGGCTCCGATGAAGTACTTGCTTTAATCAGCAAGGGATATACAAAGGCGCAGGAAATCGAAGCAGGTCAGAAAATCAAGGCATCCGGCATTGAGCTATCTATATATTTCATGCCGGGAATCGGCGGCAAAACGCTCTCCGACAGTAATGCCATCGAAACAGCGGATGTTGTTAATAAGGTAAATCCCGATTTTGTAAGGATAAGGACGTTTGTTTCGCAAAGGGGTACGGAGATATATGACGAAATAAATCTTGGGCTAATTACTGAATGCACTGACAAAGAAAAGATGCTTGAGCTCAAAAAAATGATTGAACATATTGACAGAGCAGATGGGGTACTAATAAGCGACCACATTATTAACTTATTTGATGATGTCAGCGGTAATATGTCGAGCGATAAATCAAAAATGCTTTCTGTGTTTGAGGCATTTGAGAGTCTTCGCTATGAAGATCAGCGAAAATATCAACTGGCGCGCCGTATGGGTATGGTACGTTCATTACGTAACATGTCGCTGCTTACAAAAGATCAGCTAAACACCGTGAATTCATACTTAGAGAAGCTTGACACCACGGAGACGTTTGAAGCATTCTTATCAAAGCTCCTTAGAAGGTATGTGTAGATAGTGAGAGCAGGTGAATACCATCTGTTCCACCCTCTTCTTGTGAACGTCTTGTTAATTAAACAAAAAACGTTGACAGGTTATAAAATGGTGTTATATAATTCATTTCCGCGTAATTTCGCGTCAATTTGTATCCGACGGCTTCGGTAAAAGCCGAAACCATGGAAATAGATGGGCAAACCATCAAAGTAAACGTGAGTTACTTGTCGTTTACCAACTAACAATCAAGGAGGTGCAGTTATGTTCAGGACATATCAGCCTAAGAAGAGGCAGCGCGCAAAAGAACACGGATTTCGCAAAAGAATGAGAACCAGAAACGGACGCAAAGTCCTCGCAAGGCGTCGTGCAAAGGGCAGAGCCAAACTTTCGGCATAGTTGATTGCCATGCGATCAACCTTGCCGAAAGTAATTCAATCAACAATGCGCAATCTCAGAATATATAAACGGAATTTGCCAAATATCCGCAAGATTGATAATGAGTAATGAAGTATACTACGTCGCTGAAAAAAAACCATGAATTTAAAAGACTGTACAACAGAGGTAAATCTGCGGCGTCACAGCACGCCGTTGTGTACTGCAGAAAAAACGGCGGTCAGTCAAACCGGCTCGGAGTTACAGTCAGCACCAAGCTTGGCGGTGCTGTGCAGCGAAATCGAATAAGACGACGCTTGAAAGAGATATACAGATTGAACGAAGTGACTTTTTTAAATGGCTATGACATTGTCATGGTTGCTAGGATGAAAAGTCGGTTTTCCGGATATCATGAACTCGAATCCTCACTCCTTCTTCTCTTTAAGAAGCTAAACCTTATTGGAAATTAATGCAACATTCAATACTTGTGACAGGCGGTTTTGCAGACTGGTGGTTCTGATCGTTGCGGCGAGATGCATATCCGTAATATAGGGTGTACAAAATGAACAATGCACTTATAGCAATCGTGCGTTTTTACAGAAGAAATATATCTCCCCTATCAGCACCAAGGTGCAGATTCATGCCGACATGTTCAAAATATGCCCTTGAGTCTCTTGAAAAATACGGCGCACTCAGAGGTTGTTGGCTTGCTTTCAGGCGAATCCTCAAATGTCATCCGTTTCACAAAGGCGGCTACGATCCGGTTCCTTAAGAGCTTGATAAGCCCCCAATGTAACGTATCCCAATCCTACGGTAAATGCGGGTCATCCCCGCGTTAGGAGAATATATGTTTGACTTTATCGTAAGACCATTAGGCCAACTTCTCATGCTACTGTACGACCTGACAGGTAGCTATGGTATGGCTCTTTTACTTTTCGCCATAGCGGTCAAGATCGTGTTGCTCCCATTCCAAATGAAATCGAAACGCGGAATGATGCGACAGTCACGGCTTCAACCAAAAATGGCGGAAGTTCAAAAGAAACACGGCACCAATAAAGCCAAAGTAAATGAAGAGATGCAGAAGCTCTATAAGGAAGAGGGCGTGAACCCCGCTTCCGGTTGTTTATGGGGCATACTTCCGCTTCCAATAATGTTTGCTTTGTTCCAAGCTATCCGTCGTCCGCTTACAATGATGATGAATGTATCCCAAGAGTTGCTTGAAGAAGGTGGTGCAATTTACAACAGGTTGCTGGAAACCGGCTTTGTCCCCCAAATGCAGGCGTTTTATTTGGAAATGGAACAGGCGACATGGATTTCTGCTCACTGGAATCGGTTTAGCGACTTTGTTGCCTATGGTCTGCAGGAGATATCTTTCTATCTCGGTCCAGTCAACCTCGGACAACAGCCGCTCTGGGATTTTTTCTGGCATGAGACAACTGACTGGAGCCATGTTGACGGATGGTTGCCCGGGCTCTTGCTCTTCTTTATTCCATTAGTTTCAGGTGGAACGCAGTTTATATCTGCCGCAATAACACGTAAAGTACAACCTGCTCCCGCACCCGCTGCCGAAGGTGCAGGTAAGTCCATGCAAACTATGATGATGCTTATGCCTCTGATCTCAGTTTACTTTGGATTTATCCTTCCGGCAGCACTTGGATTTTATTGGACAATCGGCACGGTTCTCCAAATTTTCCAAGATCTTTGGCTCAACAAAAGATATACAAAGATTCTCGACATTGAGGATGAGGAGAGAAACAGACTCCGTAAGATCAAGGAAGCAGAAATTGAATCAAAACGTCTTGAAACTGAACGTAAAAAAGCTGAGGGCATAAATGAGGCGAATCCAAATAAATCAAAGCGCAAAAAACAAATGACAGAGAAGCAGGAACAGCTCGAAAAAGCCGCAGAATGGGAAAGAAAACATGCTCCGCCCGACGAATCGGAGACAGAGTGCGAGCCCAGTAGAGAAGGCAAGCGTCGTTATGCTCGTGGTCGCGCTTATGACCCAGCTAGGTATGAAGCAGCAGGCGTAGTTGAGCGTACTGATAGTGATGAATTTGATGACGACGAACCTGATGCCTCGGAAGCAAGCTCAGATAATAATGCTGATGGGGAACATATTGAGTTGGAGAGCGATATTGAGACGTTGGAGGATGAAGCAGAAGCGTCTGAAGACGAACCACAAAAACCGGTTGACGACTCCCAAGGCACACCGAACGACGAAAACCCAACCCAAACCGTTCGGTTTAACACTGCAAGATTCGAAGAAGATAATAAGGATTGATTTCCACGAAATTGGAGTGAATTATAATGATAAAATCTATCGAAATGTCCGGAAAAACCGAAGAAGAAGCCATTGAAGCAGCATTAAGCCAGCTTAATTTGACAAGAGATGATGTGTCCGTTGAAATCATCGAACAGGCAAAGTCGGGGTTCTTGGGTCTCAAAAATACCCCGGCGGTCGTTAGAGTTATATATGAGTTTAAAGAAAACCGTACTGAGCGGGTAGAGAGCTTTCTTACAGGTCTTCTTGAGCGCATGGATGTTAACGCTGATCTTGAAATTTCAGAGGGTGAGGATGCAATCAATGTTGTGTTGACCGGGAAAGATCCCGGTGCACTGATCGGAAGGCGCGGTGAAACACTTGACGCCATTCAGCATCTTACAAACTATGTTGTCAATCGCGGAGTTTCCGGCAGAGTCAGAATAAACATTGACGCGGAAAATTACAGGCAACGTCGCAATGAAACACTTGAAAATCTCGCTGTCAGAACGGCTGCCAAAGTTCTCAAATATCGCAAAAACATGACGCTTGACCCCATGAATGCATATGAGCGCCACATAATTCATTCGGTACTTCAAGACCACGACCACATCTCTACATACTCTGTAGGTAGCGAACCGGTCAGACGAGTCGTTGTGGCGTATGGAAATAATAGCGATAACTCAGAAAAGAAATCCGGTGGACAGCAATACCGTGAATGGCGATAAATACTGCACTTACAATAAGGAAGGAAGTTTACAATGATTTTCGAGAAAATTAAGGAAGCACTCGCATCACAGTTTGAGGTAGATCCCAACAAAATCACAAGAGATACAGACATAATGGACGACTTGGGCGCAGACTCGCTTGACCTTGTTGAGCTTATCATGACACTTGAAGATGAATATGGGGTCTCGGTTACAGATGAATCCGTTTATGAGCATAAGACAGTTGGAGAAATAGCTGATTTCATCGAGTCCTTGATAAAGTAAAAGTTGCGGGCTGTACCCGGTATTGGAGATCATAACTGTTGCGGGGGTTAGTGGACTGGTGTAGTTAAACCTGTCCATTGACCCCTATATCCTAAAATGCGGAGGTCAGAAAATTTTGGAAAAGTATGGACTTAATGAATTAAGAGAAATGTTCCTGTCCTTTTTTGAGGAGAAAGGTCATTTGCGTCTGCCGAGCTACCCACTGATTCCACGTGATGACCCATCACTTCTACTCATCAACTCAGGAATGGCTCCGATGAAGACATGGTTCACCGGCGAACAGGAACCGCCTAGCAAGCGCGTCTGTACTTGCCAGAAATGTATCAGGACAGGCGATATCGAAAATGTTGGCAAAACCTCGCGTCATGGAACATATTTTGAAATGCTTGGAAATTTCTCTTTCGGCGATTACTTTAAGCATGATGCTATTGTATGGTGTTGGGAGTTTCTCACTGATAGGTTGAAGATGGATCCTGACCACCTATACCCCTCTGTTTACGTGGAGGATGATCAAGCATTCGAGATTTGGGAAAAAGTGGTCGGCATCGCGCCAGACCGTATTTACAAACTCGGCAGAGAAGATAATTTCTGGGACCATGGCTCCGGTCCATGCGGTCCTTGCTCAGAGGTTTATTTCGATCGCGGTAAAGTCCATGGTTGCGGAAAAACAACCTGTGCTCCGGGGTGTGATTGTGATCGCTATGTTGAAATTTGGAATAATGTTTTTACTCAATTTAACAATGATGGCGAAGGCAATTACACTGAACTCGAACAGAAAAACATCGACACAGGTTTGGGCTTAGAACGGCTTGCATGCGTCTGTCAGGATGTAGGAAGTTTGTTCGAAGTTGATACTGTCATGAACATTATCCGCAAAGTGTCTGAAATCAGCGGCATCAGCTATGGTCAGTCAGCAAAGCATGATGTGTCGATCCGCGTTATCACCGATCATATCCGTTCATCAACTATGATGATTTGCGACGGAGTGATGTTGTCTAACGAAGGGCGCGGTTATGTTCTGCGCAGACTGCTTCGCCGTGCAGCAAGACATGGTCGCTTACTCGGTATCAAAGGCTTGTTCCTTTGCGAGCTATGTAATACCGTCATCGAGGAAAACAAAAATGTTTACCCTGATTTGGTCGAAAAAAAGGAGTTTATAACCCGAATCATCCGCCTTGAGGAAGAAAATTTCGGGAAAACCATCGACTCCGGAACTGCAGTCCTAACTGCCTTGATTGAAGAATGCAAAGCAAAGGGCGAAACAACTCTCCCCGGCGCAGACGTATTCAAGCTTTATGATACAAGCGGATTCCCTCCGGATATGACTGTTGAAATTCTTGAAGAAAATGGCATGGAAGCTGATTTGCCATCGTTTGAAAATCATATGGAAGAGCAACGTGTCCGCGCAAGAAAGGCACGCGAAGCGATGGGCGATCTTGCTTGGGCCGGTGTTGACCTGGGGCTTGACAGCACTCCGACTAAATTTATCGGGTACAACCACTATAGCTGGAATGGCACGATCCTTGCTATCGTTACAAATGGCGAGCTAAGTTCTTCTATAAGAGCGGGCGACGAAGGTATAATCGTACTTGATGCAACACCGTTCTATGCCGAAATGGGGGGGCAATCATCCGATTTTGGATACATAAAAAAAGATAATGCTGTATTTGAAGTTACAGGAATTCAGGTCAGCAAAGGCGATAAATATATGCATTATGGCAAGATGCTCTCTGACGCCCTCTCTGTTGATGACGAGGTATTTGCAGAGATTGACATTCCGCGTCGGCAAGCAATTATGCGTGCGCACTCAGCAACGCATTTGCTGCATGAATCGCTCCGTTCAGAGCTTGGCGACCATGTCCAACAGGCGGGCTCACTTGTTGAACCTGACAAGTTGAGATTTGACTTTACCCATTTTTCTGCTCTAACAAAAGATGAACTTAATAAAATCGAACGCCGGGTGAATGATGCCATACTAAGTGGATATAACATTAGCTCGGTTGAAATGCCCCTTGAAGAAGCGAAAAAGCTTGGCGCAATGTCGCTTTTCGGAGAGAAATACAGTAAAGACGTCCGTGTGATAAGCATGGGTGATTCAATTGAGCTTTGCGGTGGTACGCATCTTGATAACACGGCTAAAACCGGAGCGTTTTCCATTGTTTCTGAATTTTCAGTTGCGTCGGGAGTCAGACGTATCGAAGCGATAACCGGAATTGCTACCCTTGAAGCTCTTAAAGATGCACGAGAGAATCTAACCGTATTGTCAGGTATGCTAAAAGCCGGTGCTCCGGAAGAGCTTGCAGGCAAGGTCGAGCAAAATATGCAAACTATAAGGGAGCTTCGTTCAAAACTTGATGCAGCTGTGTCGAAGGATGCAAACAGCGAGGCAAAGAGGATTTTAAGCGGAGCTAAAGATATTGATGGTCTAAAAGTTGTAACAACGATTATTGAGGATTCCAATGTCAGTGTAGATACGCTCCGCCAGATTGAAGACACTTTGCGCGATTGGGAACTCTGCATTGTATCCGTTCTTGCAACAGTGGTCGAGGATAAAATAACGATTGTGGCTGCTTGTGGAAAGACTGCTGTTGAGAGAGGTATAAAGGCCGGCGATTTGGTTCGGGAAACCGCAAAACTCTGTGGCGGCTCCGGCGGTGGAAAAGCTGACTTTGCAATGGGTGGCGGCAAGGATGCAACGAAGCTCCGTGAAGCGTTGGATGCTGTAGAATCTTTTGTTAAAGCTAAACTGAGTACATAACTAATTCTCAGTCTGTACTATCTATTTCTGTATTATTATTTATCTGAACCGGAGTGTGGCGTTATGGAAAATTGTATTTTTTGCAAAATAATCTCGGGGGATATCCCTTCGACGAGCGTTTACGAAGATGATTATGTTTTTGCTTTTCGTGATATTGAGCCACAAGCGCCGGTGCATATTTTGATTGTACCAAAGGAGCATATCCAATCTGCGTCTGATTTAACCCCGGACAACTCGGCTATGGTTGCAAAATGCTTTGAGGCGATTGCAAAGATAGCTGACAAAGAGGGTCTTGAGAAAGGGCATCGCGTAATCACGAACACAGGAAATGATGGCGGTCAGACTGTTTCACACCTTCATTTCCACCTGCTTGGTGGTAAATCGCTTGGACCTATGCTTGTCTGACACTTGCGAGTCATCAATAAGTATAGTATGATAGAATAAAATTCATGATAGGGGTTGAGCAACAAGTGGTAAGACTTCAGAATGAACATGGAGATATAATTATATCAAGAGCCGTTTTCACAAACCTAACTGGAGATGCGGCGACAAATTGCTTTGGTGTTAAAGGCATGACTGTCCGATCAATGACGGATGGGCTTGTCCATTTGCTGAAATCGGAGTTTATGGGCAAGGGCGTTCATGTTAAAATCAACGACGACAACACAATTACCATCGAGCTTCACATCGCAGTTGACCAAGGGGTCAACATTCCTGTAGTCTGTGAAAGTATAATGGATGAAGTCAAGTACAAGGTCAGCACTGGTACTGGCGTTGAAGTCAAATGCATTAATGTTTTCGTAGATAAGATGATTCTCGATTAAAATGGGGGGAGCCGATTGACACAGCAAATAACTGGTGAGCTTTATAAAAAAATGATTATAAATGCCGCCGCCGCAATTGAAAACCATAAACAAGAAATAAACGATTTGAATGTTTTTCCTGTCCCGGATGGCGATACAGGCACGAATTTGAGTCTGACTATCGGAGCTGCGGATAAAGCGCTTTCAGCAATGACACCTGAAACGATTGGTCAGGCTGTCGATGTCACTGCATCTGCTTTGCTCAGGGGCGCAAGAGGTAATTCCGGGGTAATTCTATCACTTTTGTTCCGAGGATTTTCAAAGCGCTTGAAGGATTTAGACTACGCCGATGCCGAAACCTTTGCTTATGCATTGGCTTCAGGGGTGGATTCGGCATATAAAGCTGTTATGAAACCCGCAGAGGGTACAATGCTTACTGTTTCACGGATTGCCGCCGGGGCGGCTGTCAGCACTTCCGAATCCGAAGATGATGTTGAAGTAGTGCTTGAGCAGGCGATCGCGGCAGGGCAGATAGCTCTTGCTGACACAATGAATCAGAATCCCGTTTTAAAAAAAGCCGGAGTAATTGATGCCGGGGCGAAGGGATATCTGTACATGCTCAGCGGCATGCTCAAAGCTATGCGCGGAGAAACTGTTGAGAGGGTATCGTCCGATGCCGCAGTTGATAAGGCTGATTTCGCACAGTTTGATGCCGAAGATATTACTTTTACCTATTGCACAGAGTTCATGATTGATAGAGCGTCGAAAAAGGACCCGAATGCTCTGAGGTCGTTTTTGGATGTGCGCGGAGACTCTATTGTTGTTGTAGATGATGATGATGTCATCAAGGTACATATCCATACTGACGAGCCTGGTGTTGTCATGACTGAGGCGCTAACTTATGGTGCGCTTCTTTCAATCAAAATCGAAAATATGCGCGAGCAACATGCAGATGCTGTCAATGCTGCCGGTAAGTCCGCTCAGGAAGCTCCGGAACAGGAAGAGCATGTCGAGATGAAGAAATACGGCATAGTTGTAGTATGTGCCGGCTCCGGGATCGAAGAGGTTTTTAGCGACTTGGGCGCAGATAAGATCATCACAGGCGGGCAAACCATGAACCCATCGACCGAGGACATTCTTGAAAAGATAAATGCCACTCCGTCTGAGGTCGTTTTTGTTCTGCCAAACAATAAAAATATTATTATGGCAGCACAACAGTGCATCCCGCTCTCAAGTAAGCGCGTGGTTGTTATTCCGACAAGAAGCATACCTCAAGGTGTTTCTGCATTGCTTTCACTTGATGGTTCTGACAGTATCGAAGCTATAACAGAGTGCATGACCACCGCTGCGAAAAAGGTCCGCACAGCTTTGGTAACAACTGCTGCCCGCGATTCTGTGTTCGACGACATGGAGATAAAGAAGGATGAACATCTTGCTTTGGTTGAGGATTCCCTCACTGCTAATGGAACGGATGCAGGCGCAGTCATCGACACAGTCGCAATTACATTGGGTAAGTATTCCCCCGAGTTTATCACGATTTTCACGGGTGAGGATGCCACAGATGGTGATGCAGAAGCTGTAACCGAACGCATCAGCGCAGCCATCCCGAGCGCTGAAATAACAGTTATAACCGGTGGTCAGCCTGTATATCAGTACATTATTTCTGCGGAATAAAGTGGTTTTCGGTACGATTAATCCCAGACCTGAAACTCGGTAAAGAGACTGTGTTTTTCAATTTCGGATATGTTATACTAGTACAATTTAGAATAATTTGGCAAAAATATGTGTTGACGTATGTTTCGAGCTATGGTATCATGTACTTCGCCGTCAGACACTGACGGCATTCGAAACGATATCGCGGGGTGGAGCAGTCCGGTAGCTCGTTGGGCTCATAACCCAAAGGTCGGTGGTTCAAATCCGCCCCCCGCAACCATTCAAATTTACGCCCCCAGTGATGACAACCTCATCGCTGTGGGCGATAATTTTTGTCACATAGGATTTTATAAGTTGCCGTGTAGATGTGATCTCCACATCAGCGGCATCTTTTTTTAGCCGTTCAATTATAGCTGCTTTGGTGATTTTCTGCTTTTTCGGTAGTGATAGCACATCTTCAAGCTCCGCTATTCTCACCCTAGTACGATTGATTTCATCATTTAGCTCTGGGAAAACTACGCCGCTCTTGATGGCAGACAAGCAGTTTTGCAGTTCGGCTTTCAGCTTGGCTAATTCTTTCTCCTCTTCGGGGCGAGCAGTTTTATAACGCTCAAATTCTTTTACAATCTCGCTTGCGATACTTTCAAAGTCGGCTGTCTGCAAGTAGTTTGTGATTTGCGACACAATCGCTGTTTCAATGTCATCAGCGTTGATATTTTTAGCCGAGCAAGTGCGAGTGCGGTATTTGCTACTGCAAGCGTAGTATCTTGTCACGTAACCTTTGCCACTGGTATTTGTTTTCCCTGTAAACGAGCCACCGCACTCTCCGCACTCTATCAGCCCTGATAAAAGATATTCGGCTTTAGCTCCGTTTGTTGCGTTCCGTTTGTTATCAGACATTCTCTTTTGCACCCTCTCCCATGTATCTATGTCGATTATTGCGGGGATAGCATCTATAATACGCACAGCATCTGGGTTTCTCTCGCCACCCGCCCATTTCCCCATATACTTAACTTTTCGCTTGTTCCAAGAATAGACCCCTATGTAACGCTCATTTTTCAAGATTTCATGCAATGAGTTCTTTCCTATCGGTTTCCCACGCTTACCAGTAACTCCTGAAGGAGCAATACGGTCAATGATAGTATTGTAGGATTCACCACAAGCGTATAGCGAGAAGATATGCCTAATAATTTCAGCTTCACGCTCGTTTATAACATATTTGCCATCAACAATATTATAGCCCAGCGGAGCAACCCCGCCTAAAAACACGCCTTGCTGTGCCTTTTGTGCAACGCCAGCAATGCTTTTTTGTCGTGTCTGCAAAACTGTGTGTTGACCCAATCCTACGCTAATGAACTCCATAAGAAAATCACTTGGATTTGAAATATCCCCAAGTTTTTCGGTGACTGATAGCACCGTTATGTTAAGAGCTTGCATATCCTTTCGGAATGAGAACCAATCTGCAATATCACGGCTACCGCGAGTTATATCATAAATGACAACAGCTTCAAATTTCTTCTCTCTTGCTTCGTGAATCATACGTTGGAACTCTGGACGATTGACATTTGTTCCTGTCATTGCCATATCAGTAAAAGTAGACACGATGCTATGCCCCTCTTGTAAGCAATATTTACCTATCGCCGCAAGTTGGGTATCTATACTGTTTTCGCTCTGGTTGTCTGTAGAAAAACGAGCATAAGCCGCCGCCCTCATTCTTGCTCACCGTCTTTCAGCAATTCGACATTGGGTAACAAGTATTTCTTCTGTGCCATCAAATCCATTGCATATTCAACAACACGCAACTTTCCCACATCGTTAAGACATTCATCGAAAACCCTATGGAAAAGCTCGTTTTTCTCCTCTGCTGTTAGTGACGGAAACTTAGTAAGGTCAATTTGCTTGGCAATAGTACCATGTGCCGAATCCGCCCCATTAGGAAGCTCCCCACGAGTGATAGGAATATCTGAACCAATAAGTTTAACAAAATCAACTTCAAGAGAGTTTGCAATGCGTATTAGAGTCTCAATTTTTGGCTGACGTATTCCACGTTCATATTGTCCTATCATAGCTTGCGTGACACCAAGTTTTTCAGCTAACTCCTGTTGAGTAATTCCTTTTTGCTTACGAGCTTTCCTAATACGTTCACCTGTCTTCATTTTATCACCCCAGGACAGTATATCATATCCTCTTCAATAATAGAAGCATAATTTCACATTATAATCAAAACAATTGCTTGACAGTAGCAAAGTTATCCTTTATTATTAGCGTATGCTAATAATAAAGAGGTGATATTATGAGAATCGACAGAGTAACTTTTGCCGCCGAGATGACACGGCGAGAAATGCGGGATATTCGGCTTGCGGAGTTGTCTGGGGTGTCACGCTCCACTATCTCGGCAATACGAGGGGGAAAGTCAGTTTCCAAAGATACGGTGAAAAAGATAGCTGTTGTTCTACAAATTCCTGATGAGCGATTGGTTGAGGGGGAAAAAGCATGAGTACGATGAAGCTAACTATTATAAATCCAGTCGATTACAGTGTCAATTCAATGGCTCGGAAATTCGTTTGGGCTTTGTACGATAAAACGCCCGCCGAGTTTGTGCTAATGCTTGAAAAGGAAGCCCAAGAAGATGAAATCAACTTGAGAGATGGCGATACAACACATCTTTTCGCAAACCGAAAGCAGGGGGTGTGATATGCCAACTATTTCAGTGGGTCACGAGAGAGATGTCTTGGACCATAATTCAAGAACATATGATGAACGTGAAGAAGAGCTTAAAAAAATTGCAAAACGAGAAGCTCAAGCCAGAAAAAGGGAGAAAAACAGCCCTTACGGTCGCTTTATTCAAATCAACTGTGAACAGTTAGGGAACTTATCTATTTTGGCAAGTAAATATCCAAATGCTAGCATTATCTTTTTTTTCCTGCTTCGTGAAATGGATATATACAATGCGGTTATCTGCTCGTACAAAGTGCTACAAGAAGCACTTGGAATGAGCCGAGCCACAGTAGCTAGGGCAATAAAGGTATTAAAGCTGTATGGGTGTTGCGTGATGTAAGTGCCGTCATTAGCGGCGGCTCTGGGGCTGATGTCTGGCAAGTGGAAACAGAAATTCCCGCAGACCTTGATGATATTTATATCGAAGCATACAGGCTCTGGAATCGCTTTTTGACGCTTGCAGTTGCAATGGCAAATGATAACGATAACCGCCTTATATTTAACGCTTACCACATGCACCACGTTACAATGAGCCAGAACTTTGAACGCTTCACTCACAGCACTGCTGATGACTTTATCGCAATGGGTTTGTTCGAGCGTTTTTTATGGGATTCTACTTACGTTAGAATAGTTGATATGTTGCACATGGGAGAGTTTGATACGTTCTTTGGTTCGGCAGAAAATTATCGGTCAATGAACATATAAACGCATAGGAGTGATGACATGGCGATTACATGTATATGTCAATCGAAAATTGACCCCTTTTATAAACGAAAACTGACCCCCCCCCAACAGTAACCACGCATTCTCATTCTATTTGATATTCTGATTCTGTTAATTGAGGCTCAATCAGCCCTA
>Ga0123352_10011989_pt1 | contig 13682 bp, 6 predicted proteins | sample TergutLab28metaG_FD_89700 | JGI IMG/M metagenome (GOLD analysis project Ga0123352, IMG submission 89700) | Labiotermes labralis P1 segment gut microbial communities from Petit-Saut dam, French Guiana - Lab288 P1 | ecosystem: Host-associated > Arthropoda: Insects > Digestive system > Gut ...
ATATGTAAAAAACCCAAGGGTTACAATCTTTTTTTCCCCCCTTTTTCCCAATTAAATTCCCCCTTATTTACCCCCCCCCCTTTCCCCACACCCCTTTACCCCCCCCCCCCCCCCCCCCCCCACCCAAGGCTCGACAGCCCTAGTAGACCTAGGCCTCCTCATTAATGGGGTTTAGAGATCACACTCAATACACCAAACTCGGTAGGACTCCTCCGGACGAGTGATCGGCCCGTCCAGTACAAGTCGGGGGCTTTGAGTGGAACCAAAAATGAGCAACATAGGCATGTTTCACTGTGTTCTCACCAGCACCCTGCTCTCGATCACTTTCAGGCTACGTTCTTCAATTCAACGCGAGAGGTCAGTACCAAACCACACACAAAATTACGTTCGTACACGAATATTTTTATCTACGTGTCTAGGCACAAAACTAAAGATACGAGTACTAAACAGCACGGTGTCAAACATCTTCCAGAATATGACGTGCCGATAATTGTTTCATGAAAGCGATTTTAATTTGCTGAAATTCACATTAAAATTCTGCCATTCGTAGCTCACGAAAACACCATCGTAACACAAGCCACAACCTCAGCAGGAAACTCCTGCGGTTATCGTGCTCTTTATTCGTCAATACTTCCATTAAATTGGATAAAATCAACACGGAAACCTTTCTGTGTACATGTAACATTTTCTTGCCTATAAATATAAAATTCGTCGAAAACACCCAAGCCCGGTTTACGTTCTCGCAACACAGCCACGTTTACACTGGGAACTAAAGCTGACAGTACGAAAATATGTACTGAGGCGGTGCTGCTACGTGCAGGTTACATATGAACTTCACTCGCGAAGATGGACAGAGCATTCTATCCCTCACTTGTCATCTTCCGCTCCTATTAGCAGCTACTTGATTAAATAAGCATACAAGCACACACGCCCACGCGCGTTAGCTCATTAATTAAACAATTTAACGTTACAAGAATAATAATGTTGGGATTTGGAAGAACTTATAAGAAACTAACAAGTCAGCACTAAGAATGGGTGTCAAAGAACGATAGGACTGCATCCAAGTAAGAGTCTGTTGGGAATATTGGGTTGAAAACCCGTAAAACTAATATGGGTAGAATATTAATGTACCCAGCATGTGGATTTTCCACTCTAAAATTAAGGCCTGTCACCGCACACTATAACCAATGCTGTGTACACATTTATACACAGTTAGAAAAAATATGCGGTCACTCTGCATCACTGGCAACATGTTTCGACCTTTCTACATACATACATACATACATACATATTCCACACGAATTATGCAAAAGTGATATTATTCATGCACTTAGAACATACATAATCGTCAAAATTAACACACAATCAAAATACAGCCTACAATGTTCTTGGACTATTTGTAGCTTTCTAACAAGTGTCATTTAATTAACAGTATTTTAATTAAGTACAAACATAAAACGAAAACACAATAAAAAATTAAGTATATACCGGTAGACGTAAACGAACATTCAACCACGTGTCAATATTCTGATCAAAACAGATGAAGATACATGAGAAGGCGCTGAACCGCGATTTTCTGTGATAATGAGGTGACATCGGCTGATGCGTGAACAAGGGCTGGCGGCAGTGATAAACAACACGGAATTAATAAAGCCAAACTCTATGAACGGAACTTCAGTGCGTCATATTCACTGCCGTGAGAATCTCAAATCTCAATAATATTTTATTTTACTCTTGTATGAAGCAAATAAAACACTGCACTGTACGCAACTTGCTCGCACTCTGTACAAATGATCATCAGTACCTTATATCAGCTGTTCTTAACCTGGAGTCCATGGAAAGATTTCTGGGAGTCCGTGAACTCTGATGGGGAAAAAATTACAACGCGACTATGCAATCTGTGGTCTCTACGCTCCAAAACGTTTTGTCAACTTCTGTAAATCTCATTATCTCAAATTATTATAGCCTCAGAAAGGGAAACAAGAATGCATTCGCCTCCGCACTGAAATGTCTTTTTTTTAAAAAAAAATGAAATTTAATTTCAACTTGCCTAACGTTTCAATTTATTTACTAACTTGTTAGTGACTTAACTGATTGATAAAGTAGCATATACATTACCCTATTATACATCTTTATTTATTAAATTTCTGAAAAACTGTATTTGAGCGTAATTGGTTTCCTTGGCAACTGTAATACAAAGATGCAGATTTTCTATCTACGTATCGTATATTATGCTTCTAAATACATTTTTTTCCATGATAAGTGGGTCCCTGTCACCAAGACATGGCGCGACCTCAGATTGCGGATGGAGGGAACGGCTCCAATATGGTCGGTGGCCGCTAATATACTGAATAAGCAGTCTAGGACAGCCGACAAGGGGTGGTCCTACAGCTTGGGGGTTGGGCAAGGTGTCGACAACTTCTCGCCGTAAAACGAGGCTTCGTTACGAAACGGATACATATGTTTCGGACCTTTGGTACAACCTAAGCAATGGAAAAAGGACATGATATTTGGTACAAGGAATGTAAGGTTCCTGCATAGGTCACATTCACTTACAACAGCAGCCAGGGAATTAGCAAGGTATAAATTAGATTTCGTGGGTGTACATGAGGTTAGGTGGGACAAAAGGGGCGCGGAAAGTCCATGGGATTTTTTTTTATGGAAAAAGAAACGGCAATCATCAATTGGGAACAGTTTTTTTTGGGTACACCAAAGAATAGTATATGCGGTTAAGACAGCCGAGTTTGTCAGCGATAGGATATCACATATAGATCTCGATGGTGAATGTGCATGCACCGAGTGAGGAGAAAAGTGATGATTCAAAAGACAGTTACGAGGAATTAGAGCAGGTTATCCATCACTTTCCTAAGTACCATATGAAAATTCTCGGAGGAGGTTTTAATACAAAATTGGGGAGAGAGGATATTTTCAAACCGACAAATGGGAATGAGAGTCTGCATCAGGATAGTAACGATAATGGTGTTAGAATAGTAAACTTTGCTGCATAAACAAATCTGGTTATTAAATGCACAATGTTCCCGCACCGAAACAATCATAAAATCACCATTATATTATTCGGGTGATCAAATCGAGAACGAGATGGGCGGGGCCTGCAGCAAGTATGGAGGAAAGGAGAGGTACGATACATACAGGGTTTTGGTGGAGACACCTGAGGAAAAGAGACCACTTGGAAGACCCAGGCGTGGATTGGAGGATAATATTAGGAAGTATCTTCACGGAGTGGGATAGAGAGGCATGGACTGAAATAAGCTGGCTCAGTACAGGGACAGGTGGCGGGCACTTGTAAACGAGGTAACGAGCCTTCGGGTTCTACAAAATCTGAGTAATTTCTTGCCTAGCTGAGAACCTGTTAGCTTCTCAAGCATGACTCTGCTCAATGCAGTATGCAAGCAAGCAATTAAATACATTTTTTTGAGAAGGGGTCTCTAGGTATCACCAGACTGTCAAAGGGGTCCATGGCACAAAAAATGTTAAGAACACCTGGTTTAGATATGTTGTCGGCATCCATTTCATTTAACAAAATTCTGAACCAACGCAAAGATTAAAGGCTGGTGGCTTTCCCCTCGGACTACAGTGGTAAATAGACAAACTTAAATCATTCCCGGTAGAGACTGAGAGACATCCGATCGAGTTTAGGTGCAAGACGTTCTTCCCATTAGTACGTATCTGAGGATGCCTTTGCCCTAAGCACGTAATCAATCCAGGAGGGATCCCCGTTGCGTAGATTTTGTTTGGCATGGGGGATTTACGCACTTACCCAGTGGACATACGAACTACGGTATCCAGCCAGCTTTACTGGTGGACAGTGCATTACGAACGTCTTAACCAGCAGGCTGGAGGCAATCACAAGAGACTGTGGTATAAACTTGTATGACAGTACCATGATGCCATGCAGCAGAGGCCTTCTTAAGAAGCTGAGAGTCGCGCAGCTAGTCAAGGAATTACACGCCTGCTACTGAGTACAGTGTCATTGCCATGGAAGAAAGAGGTCCCAAAGGATCCTGCGATCATATCCTCAGCAACGTACATTTAGTTCACGTCCTCAAATTCCATTTAAGACACCTACCACTCGATCTTTCTTCCGTCTACACCCAACTCCCACAAATAATACACAACCATCGTATATGCCAGCTAAACCTGAGTAGAGCAGCCTCCATCTCTGCCATGCGCGTTACATGTCCTATCCATTGCATTCTCCTAGATTTCATCGCCTTAAGTGATGAGAAACAAAAATTATGTAGATCACCGTTTTATACTTATATATTGCATGCGTTTAATTAAGTTCTTGTCTTGTGGGAGAGGAAGCTGGTGTTCAAAACAAGAAATCTACAGAAAATATGGACTTCATAAATAACAGCAGACGAATATGTAGAAATGGAAAGACATATAACCAGTCAGAAACATTCTACTTCTATCCAGAAGGAGCAGGAAGTTCACCCTAGAACCGGATACGAAGGTCCAGAGGGAAAGCAGAGGTATAGCTCTAATCTTTCTTTAACATCGTCATTAGATGGGGTGAGTGCTCAACGCCACTCCCCGGCCGCTTCACCCTCGGGAATGACCCGGTACTCACTGCAAAGGAGGTTGCGTGGGCCTCATGGCCGGTCTGGAGGGTGCGGAAATCTCGCCTCCCCCCACCAGGATTCAAACCCCTACCGTCCAGGCCGTAGCAAGTCACTATACGGGCTATGCTATGCTAGCCACAATGCGCGTTACTTTATCAGAAAGCCCGCCCGTCCGTTTGATAAGGTATGTACGCAAGTGACAAGGTGAGTGTGGTAATAAGGGGCGGCTTGAAGCAAACACCGAGGAAGTTTGATGCCCTGGTTACTATGCAGTAAAAGACAACACTTTGGCGGCCTCTAGAGAATGGTGGGATAACAGTAAATTTATGGTTTTAAACGAAGAGAGAGCTACATAAGGGGCATACAAAGCCAACTTGGAACTTTAAAACCATCTCAGTACTTGTTGGAAAACCATGAAACTCATCTCGAGATGCTCTGTAGCAAGGCCTTCCGGATTCATACCGACTTCTAGCCTATAGTCCGGCAAACTAAAGGTACCAGAAGTCGCCCACGCAATGTTCTCTAGCCTCCTGTTTCTCGCGCTAGGTCCAAATACTTCTCTCAACATCCCGTTCTCTAGCAATTCAACTGATCTTCCTTCATTGTGAGAGACCAGGTTTCACACTCATACAAGACCGTAATGCATCGTAACACAGTTTTCTGCTCCCAGATTACTATTGCGGTGCGTCCTTTAATGACACTCATTACACCGAGTGATTAAAGGAGATGTGGCGGTATCGGTCATTGTAAAAAAAAGTTCATACGAATATAATCTAATTATGAATGGAAGGAAGAGACAAACGGTGCGCGCCAGATTCAAACAGCTCTATCTCGGTAACCATTCATAAGTGGACACAAGTTCGTATGAACTTTTCTTTTTTACAATGAGCGATACTACAAACTCCCAAAATGTTGACCTTTCCACACCAGTCACCCTGTATTTCATGCATAGTTTACTTTTATACACATTTTTGTGTTTTACGAAATAGCTGGCAATTCAGGCTTCTATGAATGTCGGCACAGGCCCCTGCAGCCCTCAGTCTCAGTTTCCCATACTGTCAATGTGATTCATTCCAGCAACGCAAATCCAGCGGTTGTCAAGGTACCGCTGTGCTGGAAATCTGTAATGACCTTATACCCTGTTACGGGCTTCCATCTTTGATATAAAAATTAAACTGCTCTCCACCGAACGCAACTACCTCCATACACTCTACGATCACCGTCTGGTCTTGCGAAGAAGCTCGTATTAATTATTCTAACGTGCTGCCTTGAGCGAAAATACCCATTCATTTCGGAGTGGAATGAACAACTCAGAAACACGTCTTGTGAAAGACTGACACAAAAATTTTAGACTTAATTATCCGATATTGTTCCCTCTGCCTAACAAAACAAGAGATGAAAGTTTCAACTGACAACGCTGCCAGGAAACGTAAAACAAGCGAGGGGGATTATATGAACCTGTAACAGCATAATAGATTTATGTGGCGTGTACAGGAGACAGAGGCGTGGGTTCTTGGCCACGGGAGGGCTCGTTCGGGCCCCTGCCCCGAGGATCAGGAGGGGCACAGAGAGCCCATATAGCATAAGTGGCCAGACATTTGGACTCAGTGATCCGCTCTCACGACAGAAAATCTTTCGAGATCTACCGTAGTACATGAGGTATTAATATTAGATGAACCAGGCAAAGAAATGTAAAACAGCATAATAACACCAACATACAAAAGTACAATTGTTTCACTTATTATAAATCGATATTTTCAAACTAAAATAATTTCCCACAACTACAAGGTGTTTTTTACTAACCTTCCTGTCGCGAAGCTGATGCATGACGCTGTGTATCATGCGATAACTTACTGAAAACGGGTACATAATTACTTCGGCACAAGTGAAGGCAGCGGTTTAAATATTCATCGGTCAGACGGCTCCGGCATCTTGATTTAATACTTTCATCTAGGACAAGACTTCTTCGCAGAGGTAGGCTGATCCAAAAAAAAAATGTCAAACGAAGGTCTATTGATCATACTGAGGCGACAAATAAATTCTGACATAGGTCAAAAAGTGGCCGCGATCGACTGTCCGGGTCGGAAGAATGCCTAGAAAAGTGGCATGGAATCAAGTTCGCCACGGTCACACGCAACAAAGGAAAAGGATAAGCATCACTTCCATTACAGAAAACAGGCCGACACAAAACTGACGACTGATAACTGAACATACTGAACTGGTATTTAAAATTTTGCAGCACAGCCCTGAGACGGACCCAATTCTAACTTCAGACAGCCAAAGTTTAAACTGCCAATATTCTTAGTTTTCAGCTTCGCGAGGGTTCAGTCTCCCTTAATAACAAAGCCTCAGATTTCGGCTTACTATATTATGTGTACAATGTATCTATTAATTTTCATACGCGTTCGCAAATCACTTGCAAAAGGTGACTGACCTCATCGTTTCTGTCCGCACAGAATAGCACTGATTCACACTAAACGCATATTTGTGAATTTTCAATGACATTTGTTTACATATTCTGATTTGATGTCGGACAAAACTAACATACTTCACATGAAGACCTAAGCACATTGATGACATTTCGCGGCGACACAGTAACAAAGACGGTCTTCTCTCAGAGGTATGAGCTGCATCCGAAGAAAACGTTAACGATCTAAACATAACAATCGAGCATTGTCGATATCTCGCCATTTCAGTCTCGATTACAATCGACTGTTACATCTGTTGCTGAGGTACAGAGAAAATGGATTAACTGGAATGAACTAACAGTGTGTGTTGACTTGTTAACTTCTGATAGTATCAGAAGTGAACAAGCCAACACACACTGTTAGTTCACTCCAGTTAATCCTTGTATTTTACAGTATGACCTGTACCAGAGGCTGCGGTTACAGTTTTTAGAACTCCTGTTGATGGGTGCTGTGACACCCGAAACATGTAGAGTGACTCTGCAGTAAATAAATATCTGCATACTGTTGCATCTGGTTGGATTTTTATTAACACTGAATTATGATGCACGGAACCATGAGCTTAAAAAAAAGTATAGAGAAAACTTAGAGATTTTGATCTACAGGACGTCAAAAGATACATGTCAAACACTCGTATCGCCAGTGCCGTCCCTGAAAATGCACATGAACTGACTGAATACATAGGGACGATAACACGAATGCTCCAGGACTGCTACGCTCGGCAGAAATTTCGAAACTTCTTAATACAGATGTCTGGCCATCGTCTCTGGATGCAATAACGTCAAGTATTGATAATACCAATTAAGTAACTCTGTAGTGTACATCAATTACGTCGTGTAAATTTAAACACGCCTGCGTAAAGAAAGGAATTTTCAATGTTAGATGTTGAAAAAGTACGCGAGCGCTTTTGGTTTGTGAAGGTTGACGCTGGGTGCAGTGACTGAAAGGGGTCCGTGCCCTTAACACGCACCCGCGATTTCCAGAAACTCCACTGCGCTGATGATCAAAGAAACGAACTATACGAAATACCACTTTCTGTAGCACGCATAACTGCATTCGCCCACAAGAACCTTATAATCACGCGAAAAGTAGTAGGCAAGTAACTCGTCAAGCTTCACAGAGTTTTCGCTTATGTGGCAGACATGCAAGGACTACAACAGAGGCAGCACGCAGGACACTGAACTTGACTTGGCCAAAGCAACCCGTTTGAAAACCATTCTCACTGACTCATATAAAGTGCAGCTGAGGCGAAGGCATTAATCACTGTTTTCGAGGTGGTGAGTAAAAAAGGAAAGTTTCCTCAACAGAAAAAGGAAAAAAAAAAAAAAAGAAAAAGAAAAGAAATATACACAATTATTCTCAAGAACTTCCCTCTGTGGAAGTCAAAGCAAATGATCATGTTTAATGAAAACTGTTCTGGGTTGTAACCTGCATACTGCGACTCTAGCCCAACTGCTGGTCGCTAGGAATGAACTAAAGGCTCCGGCATGAAAGATGTACGTGTAACAAATGGTCAATCTTTTATCAAATTAAGTCACACGACTAAACAAAACGTGCGCAATAGTTTCCTTTAACCGCCATTTTTAGTAATACAGAAAAGTGTAAATCATTATATCGAAAATAAAAACGTTTTCACATTCAGATTACTGGGTGAGACCACCAGTCGGTACCAAAAGAATCCAACGCGTATTACTCGCACAAAGTTTGCCATCCCAGGGTTTAAACTTGCAACAGAAATCACTGGATGGTGACTCGGGCCATTGCGAAGCCTGGGCATCTTGACCCTTCAAGACGGGACCAACACGTTGTCCCGAAACATCGGTAACAAACCAACATACGATGCGCAACTCAGACGGACGAAGATCTCAACTACAACGGGGCGAATGCCTGAGATCTTGCAGGTAGAGGCAAACCTCCATCGCGGCACAACGTCAAGTACAGAGCTTCAAGGTCTTGCCACTTTCTCCTCAGATAAGGGCTCCCATTACCCACTGGACGAGAGACTGAATGGGTCCCAGACAAGGTCTGCTGCCGAAAAGACTACTCCACCTTTTTATAAGTGCACCCTAAAGCTGGCGGCGGTGTTCCTATGAACGGCTGACAACTCTGAACCGTCAATAGGTGCGACATCTATCCTACTGTATACGCAACCTTAACGAGAAAAAGTCCAGTGTTCAAAGAGATGTCCCTTTACGAAAAACAGAACATATTCATACCTGAAGATGCATGTCGTCTGTACAATCCCAAGCACGAGTGGCCTAGACGTGCCCTAAACAGTACTCGAATGGAACCAGCATCATACCGCCTGTCAATAATGATTCACATCACGTCAGAACCTTCTTTATTGTGTAGCATCCAGGGGCTCTTGGCGGCTTACTGGCCACCCATTGCAATCCCCAGATGACTTGACCATATGCAGACATTCCTGCACCTTCCATCTTCAGGGCAACACCGCTCGGATGTCTGCCCGTAAGGTCTCTGTCGCCGGGAGGAACAGGGCCCAAGACCCCCTGGTCAGGGACGCTACAATTGTAGTAAATATACCTCACAGAATCTATCATAATTCAGATTAAAACGTAGCATTAACGCCTTGACATCTACCAGTGGTATCGATATACATGTAACAGTATACTGAAAAGTGACATTGAACAGTGTGGTACATGAGAACTAACGTTTCAAAAGAATCGACTGCCGCCATCTTCAAGGTAGAAAGACGGTGGGAAGAGATGCTTCTACAGCGAAGACGAATGTAACAGGTTCCTCCGAAATGTTGGTATCAACTTACCAAACTACACGGCGTCACATACCAGAGAACCATACTTTTAAAACCGGCTACGTACAGCATCCACACGCCGACCTCTAGATACAGGTCTGCCTATTGTCATGAACTAAAGCAAAGTACGGTACTTATATCAAGAACTGGTTCAAACCGGGACTGCTGGTTACATGATTTCAGCTTCTAACGAAAGCTGTGACCTTCAATGTTATTTTCTACCGAGAATAGCTCAGGTTTATTCTTTTTTACGAAACATTATTGTTTTTATGGAGGGGGTATCAATTCTCAAGGAAATTCACGCACAGTTGAGCACTGCTGAAGTTCTGTGCTTTGAGACACTTAAATTAATTCTGCGCCATTGTGCATACATCACGGTACAACATAAAGTACGCGGCTTACTTGATTAGTACGTCATGAACACCTATGGAAGGTGGTGCATATACTTCCACGTATTCTTAACTTGGGCACTAGGTGAAAGTGGGCGTTCAGCTTCACGCCCCGATCGCATTACCCTCCCCGGTACCCACCCGCCAGTAAGCCGTGTGGGTTCCACAGCCAGTCTAAAGTTACAGTGGAGAAGCGAAAAATCTCTTGCACATTTCTGGTATCAAACCCCGATTCCTCGGCTGTGCAGCCCGTAATCCACCTGAATTACATCTCACGCAGACATTCGGATAATTTAAATATAAACAAGTATAATTTTATGTTAAAATAGACATTAAAGAAAAGGGAAGAGAGGGTGAGGACTGGATTCATCTGGCTCAGAATATGGCTCAGAAGAAGGCCCTTGTGAAAAAGCTAACGATCCAAGGAGTTCCATTACAGGCGGGAAATCCCTGACGACATAAGTAATTGTCGGCTTCTCAAGAAGGACACTTCCCCATGGAGTCAGTTGCATTAACTATAAAAACGCCGACTTCTTGACCACAGTTTCTCACCCTACTTCAATACATTCTCTCAACGACAATTTAAAATTCAGCACGTTATCATCAACTGTTTATTTTTGTAATGAACCTTCAACGTGCATAACAATCATAATATACGGTGCATATGTATGTATGTATCACGAATTCTCACCCCTCCGCCCAGCAACAAAGTTCGAGGACCACCCCTGTCAGATCTCCGCGAATTCTTAGTCAAAGTCTGAAGATACCGGCTATGGAAGTCTTTCTTAACAGGACACAGAATATGTAATACAGAAAGGATTCTAGCGTAGTCGGTATACCGATTCGATGAGGGATGGACGGTCCGGGTATCGAATCCCGTTGGCGGCGAGATTTTCCGCACCCGTCCAGACCGGCCATCGGGTCCCACACTGCCTCCTATACAATGTGTACTGGGTCTCTTGCCCAGGGGGTAAAGCGGCCAGGGCGTGGCGTTGACCACACACCACATTTTGCGCTAAAATAAAGCTATACTTCTACTCCCTTCTAGGCCTTCATGGCCTGTTCTACGTAGAACTTCATCTTTCAGCTTTTACGCAACTGTATTTGTACACTAATTCACAACAGTCCTGAGCAGTGTTTCATACCCGCTGTGCTATGTGGCAATGACGTGGCTGGTAATGACCCTCTTAGGGTTGACGATGTGTTTCTGATAAGAGGAAGTCATTAATCGCATACCTTGCTTCATAAAGCTGCGTTATCTGTCTAGCACATTAACATTTGAAACGCCTCAAACACGCACAAATTCCGCATCCTTTACCTATTTCGCCTACCCTTTTGTCTCGCAGTGAAACTTCACGTACCCCTTTGCAGTGGTGATTTAATTTGTACCTCAAACTATACGTATTTCTGACCGGTGTGGGAAAAAAATGCCCAGCTGGCGAATGGACCTACCTACTCTGAGTACATGAGGTAGACATTTGCTTTCTTTTGTCAGTCAGTCCACTATAATAATAATAGTAATAATAATAATAATAATATATTTGACTGCAAATGGGCTGCCACCCGGTGGCAGTGGTTATTACGCATGTACATAAATATGAAATAAAGACAAAAGGACTCGCTCCTCGGCCTTCCTTTCGAAGCTTCACCAACTAAAAACAAATGACCTCATCGTTTATTACGAACATAAGATTGACCTCCACATTTTTAGTTATTCATACCGTGTATGTTCTTACAATCAATATGTTATCCAACAAATGCACTCCGTGGTACACCATTTATGTCACACGTCAACTCCTACATGCTTCGGCATCGAGATGCTATCTCCAGGGAGTCATTATAACAAAGGTACATAAGCCAGCATGCCAATATATGTTCTGCGCCTCCTTATACGCTTAATTCAGATGTTAAAATCCTACAATACATAAAATTGATAGAACTGATTTTTGCATTTTTAGGTCTCCATCACTCTAATAAGTAGCAGCAGAACATATACTGGCATGCTGGTCTATAGATCTTTGTTACAATGGCTCCCTGAAGATGGCACCTCGACGCCGAAACATGTGGGAGTAGATGTATGTCATAAATGGTGTATCACAGGGCGCATTTGTTGGAAGGTATACTGATTACAAGACATTTTCTCATTCAAAACAAATAAATACTCCAGGCACAGGACACGCTGTGTAAAAGTTGTTAATATACATTTTAGCAACCACGTATCTCTGCGCGATAAGGTGTAAACATTGCAGTTATCTGTTGTTTATTGAACGACCCTATCAAGCAGCTCACAAAATGTACCGTTATTGATAGAATCAGCGAATAATGAATTGCACAGGAAGTGGAACGAACCAGTAGTGGTGCAATGTGCGATATTAACCCAAAATTCTAGAAGGCACTAAGACTAACCACAAAACGCCTGTCAGTAAAATATACATCACTTATTCCATATACCCTTACGGATCATCATATGCCCTGGGGTTCAGAACAAGAAGTCACAAGCATTCCCATTTGTACTATTCACATACATGTAGTTGTCAACAATACAAAACCGATGAGTGTTGCCATGGAAACGCAATACTGGACTCCCTTGGCACTGTCGTCGAGCTGCAAAGTACTTCGCACTGCTGTCAACAATATAAACGTAATTAATATTCGTGCAAAGCGCCCGATATTTTTGTCAGATTTTAACCAAATGTGGAGTCTGTAGACAAATTTTCGCAAAGTCGCAAATATCTAATTTGACGAAAATCCGTACAGTAGAAGCCGCGGTGATACATACGGACAGACGGACGGAGACATGACGAGGTTGAAAAAATATTTTTGCTATTTGTGCGAAAGCGCACAGGAAACACGCTCTGCGTGTATAACTCGATGAGTAGTGCGTCGTGTAACAGTAAACGACCAAGAATGTGAAACGGGTCATACGTCAGGAACCATCATATTCAACACAAAGAGACTAGAACTGTCAAGAGGTACCACTAAATCCTGCAATTAACCCTAATATAACGTCCACCAAAAATCCACAGGAGATCAGGATATTATACGTACAGTATGTATATTACACAAAAATCAGAATAATTGTGTTTAATAAACGTTACAACACGCACCTAGAATACCTACACATTAAGTACCACGTGCCGGACCAAAAATTGTGTGTGCTGGAGAAGAGAGCCAAAGGAAGATGAAAACCAAGAAATCGAGATACACACAAAATATATATATATATATATATATATATATATATATATATAATTACATTAGAGTTCTATTCTACAGATGCAGGCAGCGTGGTCCAGCAACAACGCTGGTGTTTATCACCCAAACAGCACGGCATCACATCACAGACGACAGTAACGGTAAAGCAATCCCATTACAGCCCTGGGAAGGCCCTGAGGGTTCCAGGAGGCTGAGGCTCCCATATTTCAAGACAATCGGCACATGAAAGTGGTAAGGTTGTCAGCCCCACGCA